>CEUX01095753.1_pt1 | contig 34474 bp, 40 predicted proteins | sample 531361 | NCBI WGS metagenome assembly CEUX01 (sample SAMEA2622736, study PRJEB7988) | marine metagenome | isolation source: saline water (ENVO:00002010), including
GATTTAATGGTTTAAGTGATTATGTAAAAATAAATCCAACTGATTCTTTACGAGAAGTTACAAGTGGTAATTTTACAATGTCATTATTGGTACGAGCAGAAGATAGATTTGATATTCCAACTTATTTGATTGGTGATGTAGAAAACAGACAGTTTATTCATCAATACATTTTAGGACGACCAAGTTTTCAAATGGGATTTGGATGGGATAATTCAAGTGCGTATTCATTTGGGCTGTTCAATCAAAGGAATAGTCATTCTTATATGTGGATAAAAAGACATCCTGAAGTTTGGACACATTTGATGATAACGATAAATACTGATAAAGAAGAAATGAGATTCTATTTGAATGGAAAAGAATCAGATTCACGATTCGGAAATGGTTCAGAGTCACCATTAAAATTTCAATCACCATTAAAGAGATATGGTGGTAATCCATTTTATCTTGGGGTTGGTGATCCTAACAAAGAAGAATCTAATTTCTTTGCTGGTGATATTGCACAAGTTTGTATTTTAGACAAGGCGTTGACTGAAGATGAGATAAAAGAGTATTATAAAACTGATTATCCTGTTCCTGTTGAATCTAAACTTTATTATGATTTTTCAAGTGTTAGTAATGATATAGTTTATGATAAAAGTGGAAATGGGAATCATGGAATAATTAACGGTGGATATGTAGAAACTGAATCTGTTAGTAAAATACCAAATACAATTTTACCATATAGAAGTCGTCCTGGTAAATATTTTTCACAATCACATCCACGAAATGATATTGTTGGTGGAAAATTTGTACATCAAAAGGATACAAGTGTAAATGAAAAACGATTTGTTGAAGAAGTACAAGGTGGTTTAATTAATATAGATGAAGATGGACTTACAGATTTGAATTATAGTGTAGTTAAAAGAGAAAAACTATTTGGAACTGAACACGAAATTATAGATTTTCGTTGTGAACAAGATATTCCAGATCACGTGGAGATATAAAAATGCAATCAGAAGGAACAAAGAGTCAAATGGAATTGGTAAAACCAGGTGAGAGTGATTTTACAAGTGATAATCCATTTTTTAATAAATTAAGAAATGAGTTAAACGACACGGGATGTGGAATGTGTCTTGCCAAATGGACACAAGTTACTATGCATTTACATTTAGGTCATACTCATAGTTGTCATCATCCAGCCACTCATAAAATACCATTGACTGAATTGAAAAGTAATCCAACTGCACTTCATAATACGGAATTTAAGAAACAAAGACGAAAAGAAATGCTAAACGGAGCGAGACCAAAGGAATGTGATTATTGTTGGAATGTAGAGGATAATTCAGATAGGTTCTCTGATAGAATTTTAAAGTCTGGAGCAAATTGGTCTTATCCACATCTTAAACAAATTAAGACTATGGATCCTAATGAAAATTTTAATCCCAAGTATGTAGAGGTTTCATTTTCAAGTGCATGTAATTTTAAATGTAGTTACTGTGGTCCTTCTTTTTCTTCTACTTGGATGGAAGAAACTCAAAAGTATGGTGGGTATCCTACAACGGAAGATTTTAATTCCATAAAATATATGACAAACGAAGATAAAATGCCCATTCCACATAGAGAATACAACCCATATGTTGAAGCATTTTGGAAGTGGTGGCCAGATATGTATAAAGAGTTACATACATTTAGAATAACAGGAGGAGAACCACTTTTACATAAGGATACTTGGAAAGTATTAGATTATATAATTGAACAAGATAATCCAAATAAAGAATTATCTTTATCTATTAATTCTAATTTGGGAGTTCCTGATGAATTAGTGGATCATCTTATAGATAGAGTTAAAAAAATAGAAGATGATGAAAGAGTTAAAGAGTTAGTAATTTTTACTTCTGTTGATACATGGGGAAAACAGGCAGAGTATATTAGACATGGTTTGGAATTTAATAGATTTTGGGACAATGTACATAAAATATTGAATGAATGTCCTCGTTTAAATTTAACTTTTATGAGTACATATAATTCATTGTCAGTTCCAGGATATACTAAATTGATAGATGGTATTTATGAATTAAAACAAATGTATGGTACAACAGACAGATATTGGCCATCTGCAACTTTTTTGGATTCGTCTTATTTAAGACATCCTACTCATCAAACGGTACAAGTATTACCACCAGAGTGGTCAAATTCAATTTTAAGGCAGGCACAATATATGGATTATTTGTCTGTTCCTTTATTTGACTATAGGAATATAGGATTTTCTGATATTGAAACTCAAAAAATAAAGAGAATTTATGATTGGATGATATCAGTTGATCAAGATTCTTATGAATTAAAAGAACAGAGATATAACTTTGGTAAGTTTTTTCAAGAACATGATAAAAGAAGAAATACAAATTTTAAACAGGCATTTCCAGAATTATCAGATTTTTATCAGAAGTGTTTGGAGATAAGATTATGATTGATAGTAAAGAAAAACCCAATCCTTATTTTTTACCACTAAGTAATAAACATGGTTTAAGTACGCTATTACCATCAAAATTATTTACATCATCTGTTTTTTCATTTGCTTTAAAGGCAAGAGTGAATTGGGATGAAATGGAGCCCAATGAGGTTGGAGGATTAATTGCGATAAATGGACAGCATACTGGGATTTTATGTAGAAAAACGGAGAGTGGAGACTTGTTTTTACAATGTGATGTATGGATACAGCAAAATTTACTTGAAAAGCCAGTTTCTTTATATTGTAAATTAGAAGATGGTCCCGCAGACGATCCTTATTGGAAAGTAGATGGAAAAGATGATTGGTATAATATAGTTATGGTTGTAGATAGAGATGAACAAAAACTTAAATTTCAGGTAAATGACAAATATTCAGAAATGACTTTTGATGGTGATATGATGAAATATGATAATGCTATGATTTGGTTGGGATGTTGTAATGGATTATCAATGTGTCCACCAGAACATCAATGGAATTTTACAGGGTTAATAGATAATCTTGGTATATTTTTGTATGATGTTCTTGTAGAAGATAGAATAGAGTTTAGCCAATCTGGAGAAAAGCAAGTTGATAAGGATGGTATTCCACAATTTACATATGGAAAATCATTGGGATCTTTTTTTAATGGTACACACCAAGATGGTGATTTTGATTATAGAGATGTTGTTTTTATTAGTAATTTAAAAGAAATTAATTCTTTTAAAGTATTTGACGAGAGTAATAATGGTAATCATTTCGTAAAATATAATGACGAGTGGATATAATGATTTTAATATCACATAGAGGAAATTTAAATGGTAAATCAGATAGAGAAAATCAACCTGATTATATTGAAGAGGCATTAGCACAGGGTTTTGATGTAGAAATAGATGTTTGGGATATCTTCGGTAGTTATTTTTTAGGACATGATGAACCAAAATATTTGGTAAAAAAGGATTTTTTAAAGAATGATGGGCTATGGTGTCATGCAAAAAATATACAGGGACTATATAGTATGTTAGAAGATAATATACATTGTTTTTGGCATCAAGAAGATGATGTCACCCTAACTTCAGAAGGTTATATGTGGACTTATCCAGGTAAAGATTTAACAAAAAATTCTATAGCTGTTTTACCAGATAATAAACCTGATGTAGAAGTTGCAGGAGTTTGTAGTGATTTTATAGTGAGATTGGTTTAATATGTCAAGAATAACACTTTCACCAGATAGTTCTGAATGGTTACAATCATCCACTTGGATTAATCAAAATCATCCTGAAAGTGGATTATTCAGAGTGTATTGGAAGGATGCAGAATGGCGTAGCAGAGGCGGAGCTACATTAAATCCAAGTGAATCTAATTGTAAAATACATACTGATTGTTCTGGTCATTTAAGATATGAATGGGAATATAAAGACGGAAAAATGGCAGACGGTATATCAAGAGGTTGGTGGCCAGATGGAACATTAAAACAAGAGAGAACTTGGAAGAATGGAAAACTAAATGGGTTATTTATACAATACAACGAGGATGGTAATAAGCAAAAAGAGGGAAATTATATAGATGGGAAACCATGTGGGATATGGATTCTTTGGTATAAAAATGGACAGAAGGAATTTGAAAAAACTTACAAGGATGGGAAATATCATGGATTAGAGACTCGGTGGTATCAAAACGGAAACAAAGAATTTGAAGGAACTTACAAGGATGGTAAAAAAGAAGGATTATGGACACACTGGTATGAAAATGGACAGAAGGAAACAGAAATAACTTATAAAAATTTTAAAAAATATAAAGTGAGAAAATAATGTCATACATAAACGGATATAATGCTGATGTGTGGATTAATCAAAATCATCCTGAAGATGGATGGTTTAGAGTTTATTGGAAGGATGTAATAGGACATAATAGTGGTGGTGGAACATTTGATGAGAGTGAGGGTGAAGGATTGAGATGGGAATGGTATTATAAAAATGGAAAACGAGATGGTATATCCAGAAGTTACTGGCCAGATGGAATATTAAAACAAGAGAGAACTTGGAAGAATGGCAAACAGGATGGATTATATATTGAATGGAGACATACGGATGGAAGGAAGATTAGAGAATATACTTACAGGGGTGGACAACGAGATGGATCACAAATTGAGTATTGGGCAAACGGACAGAAGAAAATTGAAAGAACTTTCAAGAACGGTGAAGAAGATGGATTACGGATTGAATGGTATAAAAACGGACAGAAAAAGATGATAGGATTCAAAGGATGGACCAAATATTGGATATCTGAACATAATTGGGAGCTGACAGGAGAAAGTATTTTATTTAACTTTTGGGATGAGAATGGTAAAATAATGGTCGAGGAAGGAAATGGTAAATTTAATTGGACATATAAACTTCGGTCAGGTTGGGATGATGCAGTTGGTTTCGTAGAAGGAAATTATAAAAATGGAAAACGGGATGGTAAGTGGATTTTTTATGATCAGGATAAAAAAAGTAATTCGGAATTGATTTATAAAAAAGGAGTACCCTTTAATGGTATTAAAACTAAGTGGTACGAGAATGGACAGAAGAAATATGAAAGAACTTACAAAGATGGAAAAGAATATGGTTTATGGACTGAATGGTATTATAATGGACAGAAAAAGTATGAAGAAACTTACAAGGATGGACTAAAAGATGGATTAGTTCTTGGATGGCATGAAAATGGAAATAAAAAATATGAACAAAATTATAAAAAAGGTAAAAAAGAAGGATTATGGATACGGTGGTTTATAAATGGAGTAAAAAAAGAAGAAAAAATTTATAAATCTGGAAAACCTGTTGGTGTATGGACCTTTTGGTATGACAATGGACAGAAGTGGTTTGAAGAAACTTATAAGGATACAAAGAGAATTAATAAACAGGTTTATAGTGAAAGAAAAAATATTAAAGTATAAATATTTAGTTGCAAATGGATGTAGTTTTACAAAAGGGTCCTGTATGATTGATGATAAGGATAAACAATTATTGACTTCTCCGCAGTTTAAAAAGAATAGATTTTCAAAGAAACTATCAGATAAATTAAATATTGAAGAAATAAATATTGCAAATAGTGGAAAGTCAAACGACAGAATATTTAGAGAACTTTTTTATTGGGTAGCGGAGAATGAGGATAAGGTCAAGGATAGTTTATTTTTAGTTGGATTGAGTGAAAGTACGAGGAAAGATTTGTATTCAAATTATTTGAAGAAGTATATTATTTCATACGAGATTTATCAAGACCTTAAATTAATTGCAAGAGACTTTAATGCTCCACTACAAGATGTAGAAAAATGGCGTAATTTTGAATTGAAGTATATGATTGATGAAGATGAGGTAGAGAAGAAAATAATAAGAGATTGTGTTTTGTTTGATTCGTTAGTTGGTGGTAATGTTATATTTCTTAATGCTTGGAGAAAAAGTGATGTAGTACATCCTAAATTAAAATTTGTTCATTTTGATGAGGAAGGGTATAAAGGATATAATTGGGTTGACTTTATAAGAGCATATGATAAAGATTGGAGTCTTGGTCACCCGTGGAAATCCCACCATCACAGATTGACCGATATAATTTATAGGTTTATTACTAAAGGATTTAAATGAAATATTTAATTACAATATGTGGAAAATGGACAGATGATTTTAAATCAAAGTTTCAATCTTTTATAAAATATGTACCGTTTGATTTAAAAGATTGTGATATCATTGTTGCATCAGATAAAGAACAAAATATTGAGTGGTTGAAATGTTCTAATTTAACACAAGTATCTGTTATAGATGATTGTGATCATATTTTTCATCATACTGAGTGGGAACAACACAGTGGAAATATTTTTTCTTATAAATGTCTTGAATATGCAAACCATATAAAAAATAAAATAGAATTAAAAAAATTAGAATTATATGATGTTTGTTTTTTTGTAGATGCTAATAATATAGATATTATTAAGTTTCCTAAAGAATTTGTGAATCCATATAATCGTGGGGTTGTTACTTTTAACCCCAGAAAGTTAACGATAAGAAATGATGGTAAAAATCCAAGACCACACATATATGGTGAAGTAGTAGTAGTTACTAATTCCCTGTGGTATTGCAATTCTATGGAATTTAATATTATTTCAAAATTTTATAAGGGAAACCATTATTATCCAGAACATACAGATTTTTTACAAGTACATAATCTACAAGTTTTTAAACAAATAGAAAACTATTATGATTTTTTTCTATATTATTATATTAGAAAGTTAGAATTTAATTTTATTTATGCAGAATAATAAAAAATATAAAATTGCAGTATGTATTGGTGGAGAACTTAGAAGATGGAAAATTACTCAACATTTATTTAATTCTTTTCACGGAAGATATGAAGATGTAGATGTTGATTTTTTTATCTCAACGTGGAATCCAATTAAAGAACGAGATTCATCTGGGGATGTATGGTTACAAGAAGATGTAATTAATAGTTTAGATAGATTGAAGGGCTATGAATTTCTTGATAAGGATTGTGAACAACTTAACACATCAAATCAAATGAAATATTATTATTTGATGTATAGATGTAATTTACTTAAATCTGAATATGAATTGGAAAATAATTTTAATTATGATTGTGTACTTGTTTCACGGCCAGATATGGCAATAGAAGATATTGCAGCGTTACAGAAGGGCGAGGATTATGAGAGAACTATAGATGCTTTATATCAATTTATGATGGTATATGATGGAGAAAAAAGTAATAAAATCTCAAGAGGAGAATTAGTAGTTGGTGGTTTATGGTGGAATCCATCTGCTAAATATTTTGGTGGATATTCAAGTATGGATACGGTATTTTGGGGAAGATCATCTACGATGGATATTTTTACTCAAGTTTATAAATATGTTTGGAATAGTAAGTTATTTAATTCTATTGAGAGAATGCATTCATTACCACCGAGTTGGTCAAGGTATGCTGGACTTGTCCCAATGGGTAATCAGCATAGTCCAGGGGTTATTCTAAATATTTTAAGGAGAGAAAACGAGAAAGAGTATGAAAAATATTTTGAAACTGAGGAATGTTTATGTCGGTTGTAGATAATAAACCACATGATGGACGAAGTGATAATGAGAGACTGCAGGATGAAGCTCTTAGGTCATCAAACTGGATTAAACAAAATCACCCTGAAAATGGAGATTTTATAGTATATTGGAAAAATGTTAATTCGCCTCGTGATGGTGGTGCAACATTTGATGAGAGTGAGGGTGAAGGCTTAAGGTGGAAGTGGTTTTATAAGGATGGAAAACAGCATGGTAAATCTCATGGGTGGTATCCTAATGGTAAAATAAAACATATAGGTTATTCAGATAATGGATTAAGAGTTGGTATATGGGAAGAGTGGTATCCTGATGGTCAAAAGTGGGTAGAGAAAAAGTATAAGAATGGAAAACAACATGGAAAATGGACTTACTGGCATCAAAATGGTAAAGTAAGTGCAATAGGATATCATTATTATGGAAAAAAACAAGGTCTCTGGGAACAATGGTATGAAAGTGGACAGAAGAAAGAAAATAGACCACATAAGTATGGTAAACAGCATGGATTTTTTACTTCGTGGTATGGAAGTGGTAATTTAAAAGAAACTGGTAATGTTGAAAGGGGTATGAAGGAAGGAACATGGATTGATTATCATCCGAATGGACAAAAATATAAAGAAAGAATTTCTGTTATTTTTGTGGATGAAGGACTATGGGATGGATTAATGACAATGTGGTATAAAAGTGGAAAGAAATCGAGAGAATTATTTTATAGTAAAGGAATGTGGCATGGTAGAGAAACAAGATACTATGAAAGTGGACAGAAGAAATTTGAAGGGTTTTATAAATTTAACCAAAAACATGGATCTCATATTACTTACTATAAGAATGGAGAAAAGAAATTAGAAGAAAATTGGAAAGACGGGGTAAAAATTTCAGAGGGAAAAATAAAGTGAAAGAAAAAATAATATTGTGTGATGGTGATAGTTGGACTGCTGGTGATATTGTAGATCCTGAAATCTTTGGTGATAAACTTGAGCATGTTAATCATCCAGATAATAAACAATATCGTTTACCAAGAGTTTGGCCAGGTAAATTAGGAAAACTTTTGAATGTAGATGTAGAAAATACAAGTGTTGCTGCTTCTTCAAATGATGCTATTGTTAGGAGAGTTGTAGAAAATGTATTGGATATTTTGAAAAGATATAAGTCAGAAGAGATATTTGTTATCATTGGTTGGTCATCTCCAGAGAGAAAAGATTTTTTCTATAAGGGTGAATGGGATGGTGATTATTTAGAAAGTTGGGAAACATTATATCCAGCCCAACTTGAACAAAATTTACCAAATAAAGATGTAGAGAAGTTTTATGATACTTATTTAAAATATTTTTGGCATTCTGAGGAATATATAAATCGTTATGTTAGTCAAAATTTATATTTACATTATTTTTTAGAAAGTAAAGGTATAGGACATTTATTTTTTGATGCATTTTATCAATCACGAGAAATAGATATGTATGACAATTATGATTTGATTGATGATTTACAGGGTATTGAAACTAATGTTATGGAAGAATTTATATCGGTTCGTAAAAAAATATTTAAAGATATCTCATTTAGAAAGTTTTTAATGAAACCTGATAAAAATGAGTTTAAAAAGGATTTATTTGATAATTTTCATCCAAGTGAAAGAGGACATCAATTGTGGGCAGAAGAATTATATAAGGATTTGAAATGAAAGTTAGTTTTATTATAATATATTGTACTCCATCATTGATATTTCAGAAACAGTTTAGAGATGAAAAAGAATGGGGCCATACTCCAGTAAGTAGTTATCATGATAATTATATTTTGAATCGTACTAAAAATTTAATTTTACAGATAAGTGAATTTCCTGTTGAAAAGGAAATACTTGTGATGGATAATTCTGGAGATTTCCCTTTAGATTTCAAAGTTAAAGATTTAAAGGTGATACCATCAGTTCAAACTTATTTAAACACATTTGGTAGAATGCCAGATTTTGTTGATGGAGTTCCACAAGATTGGTTTAAGAAAGTTAAAGATGATGATTATTTTGATTCTAAATGGGTTGTTTCTACTGCATATCAACATGGTATAGAAATGTCTACTGGAGATTATATTATTTTACATCATAATGATGTTGAATATTTATTTGAATATTATCCACCTTCTAAATTTATTAATGATGTTATAAATAAACTTGAAAATGATAATTTAGAATATATAACGGTAGATAAAAAAATGGTTAAGGAAGAGAAAACTAACTATTCAGGGTATTCCGATAAAATTGAATATTATTCTGATGCCTATTGGTTTTTATGTAGAGGTGATTTTTATGACAAACATAATATATATGTTGATTGGATGAGAGGTGATACAAATCATTTACCTACAATTACCTGTGTAAATAAAAATTTAAAATTTTTACATTTACCAGGATTTTATGAGTATTGGACAAAAAATGATAAAAAGTCACTCAAGAATTTTAAAGAGAAAATAATAGGATGGTATGTTGAATTATGGACTAAAGTAACTGATTCTTTTTTTAATGTACATACTTTTAATGATATACCATTTTTAATACATAATAAGGGTGGAACAGAGTTGGGAAATATTCCAACAGAAAATTAAGATATGATAAAATTAATAATATTTGATTTAGATGGTGTTTTAGTAAATGCAAGAGAGTTACATTATAATGCCTTAAATAGGGCATTAGATAGTATAGACAAAAAGTATGTTATTGAACGAGAGGAACATTTATCTACTTATGATGGATTATCAACAAAGAAAAAATTAAATCTATTAACAAAGAATAAAGATTTACCAAAAGAGTTACACGATAAAGTTTGGGAATTAAAACAGCAAATGACTTTAAAAATCATCGATGGATTTTCAGTTGATGATAGAGTTAGAGGTATTCTTAGAAGTTTTAAATCAGAGGGTTATGTTATAGCATGTGCCACTAACTCAATTAGAGAAACTGCTAAACTACAACTTATTAGAAAAGGATTTTTTGAGTATATAGATTTTATGTATTCTAACCAAGATGTAAAGAATCCCAAACCAAATTCAGAAATGTATTTACGGTGTATGATACGGGCAGAAGTAAACCCGAATGAAACTTTAATTGTAGAAGATTCTGATGTTGGTAGAAAAGGAGCATTATCAAGTGGGGCCGTTTTATGTCCTGTAAAAGACAGTGATGATGTTAGTTATGATAAGATTAAAAATGTGATTGATGTTTCAAATCAAAATGGTGAAATAAAACCAAAATGGCAAGGAGATACTATGAATGTTTTAATTCCAATGGCAGGAGCAGGAAAAAGATTTGAGGAAGTTGGGTATAGTTTTCCTAAACCATTAATTGATGTAAATGGAAAACCTATGATACAAGTTGTAGTGGAAAGCTTAAACATAGATGCTAAATATATTTATGTAGTTCAGAAAGAACACTATGAAAAATATAATTTAAAACATTTGTTAAATTTAATTACACCCAACTGTGAGATAATTCAGATAGATGAAATGACAGAAGGTGCAGCCTGTACAACATTGTTAGCAGAAAAATATATTAATAAAGATGAACCATTGTTAATTGCAAATTCAGATCAATATCTTGATTGGAATAGTAATGAATTTATGTATCCAATGATAGCAGATAATATAGATGGTGGTATATTGACATTTACTGCTACACATCCAAAATGGAGTTTTGCAAAACTTGATGATAACGGATATGTTGAAAGAGTAGCTGAAAAGGACCCAATTAGTAATGTTGCAACAGTTGGAGTTTATTTTTGGACACGTGGTTCTGATTATGTTAAATCTGCAAAACAAATGATTGAAAAGGATATTAGAACTAATAATGAATTTTATGTTTGTCCTGTTTATAATGAGGCAATACAAGATGGAAAAAAAATAAAAACTTTTCATATTAATAGAGAACAAATGTGGGGAATGGGAACGCCCGAAGATTTAAAGCGATTTTTAGATGAAAAACTATAGGGGATACAATGTCAGCCATAAATGGTAAAAGATCAGAATATTGGATAGAAGAAAATCATCCAGAGAATGGATTATTCAGAGTGTATTGGATTGCAACAATTGATCCAGAACAGGCCTATTGTAATCGCCATACTGATTGTTCTGGTCATTTAAGATATGAATGGGAATATAAAGATGGTAAAAGGGATGGGATATCGAGAGGTTGGTATATGGATGGAAGTAAAAAATCTCTGTGGAGATGGAAAGATGGTAAACGACACGGAAAATGGACTGATTGGTTTCCAGATGGTAAAAAAAGGGCAGAGGGTGAGTGGAGAGAAGGAAAACGAATAGGATTTGTATTTACGTGGTGGGATAATTCAGGTCATCTAAGGAAAGAAGTAGATTGGGATAATGGTGGATATCTGAAAAACTATTGGAGTAGAGAAAGTGTACATATAATAAAGGACGGTAATGGTCGTTATGAAAAATGGAAGGAAAATCTGCTTGAAGTAGAAGGAAATTATAAAAATGGAGAAAAAGACGGATTATGGAGATATTATGATGATGATGGTAAAGTCATTCGTACAGAAATATTTTATGGTGGATTAAAATGATTGTATTAAAAGATGATTTAAATCAAACGGATATGTGTAATCCATCACAAAAGGTGATTGATTTACATTCGCATATTCCAGAAATAACTGAACTTGATAACAGGGGCGTGACTATTTGTAGACCTTTATTTAGTCATTCAAGTTTTTCTTATGCATTAGATTTGGATAAGGAAGTTTGGTTAAAGGACTGGGATGGTAAAGAGGAATTTCTTTATTGTGCATTTACACACCACAATCAAAAACTTTGGCCAAAGCACATAAATTTAATTCCAGATAAAGTTCTGGACGGAGTTAGGGCTAGAAAGGGGTATTTATTATTTGATAATACACTTGAGGGAAATCGTGTTGATGGGAAATGGTTTATAGAACCATTTTATAAAAGTATGAGAGAACTTGAATTACCACCCGATAGAGTTATTTTTATAACCAATAATTATATAGCAGAAAAAACGCATGATGAGTGGTTTGAAAATCAAAATGTTTATAAAGAAAAAATGAAATTGATTGCTTTTATGTGGGATGTTTATCATGTTAGAAATATAATACGAGATGGACACTTACCTTCAAAGGTTGATATAGAAGAAGAGATAAAATATAAAACGGCTAGACTTGATAATATGAAACATTTTATGAAAGTAAATAGAACTAATCGTCAGGAGAGAAATATTTTTATGTTATTTATGAATTATCATAAATTGTTATCTAAATCGCTTATAAGTTTTCCTGTATTACCAGATGAATGGTATCCAAAAGGATTTGAAAAATATTTGACAGATGATAATGTAAATGATTTAAGGTCAAAAGTTCCATTTGATATTGATAATACTGATGAAACAAATCATGGTAATGCTGGACTTGGAGAAGGATTTTTTGATGCAGACTTACCATTCCAGCCAGTACATTATAAAAATTCTTTTATTAGTATTATATTTTGTGCATTTCCATTTGAGAAAAACGCATGTCATTTACACACTTCAACTATTAATCCAATTTATTGTGGTCATCCATTCGTTCAATTTGGTCCTTATAAGGCATTAGAAGTAATGAAAGAGCGGGGATTTAAAACATTTGATAAATGGTGGGATGAAAGTTATGATAATGAGCCAGATGGTTGGAAAAGATTTCAAAAAGTTATGGATATTACATTAGAATTGTCAAAATTATCACAGAAAGAACTTTTAGATATATATATTGATATGAAAGAGGTTTTACAGCATAATACTGATTTAATATCTAATTTTGATGTTAAATTTGAGTTACACGATAGGATATTAGATGAATAAAAAATATTTTAATGGAAAATATAATTTAATAATACTTTCAAACTATAATTCTACAGAAGTACCTAATAATGTTATTGTTAGGGAAGGTACTTTAGAGGATATTGCTTTTCAAATAAGATCTGAAGAAATTAATAAGGATCAGATTTTTAATGGAAATTTAATTGTTAATTCTGATTATAGTTCAATTAATTTTAAAAAAGTATTTTCTTTACCGTTAGATGATAATTGGTTATATACCACTAATTTTAAACACGATCCAAATCCATCATTTTGTGTATTAGAAGATAGACTTTGGTATTGTAGTTCATTTGTTTTGTGGATATTAGGTAATAAATATAGAACAGAAAATACTTTGTATGGTTCTTGTAGAGCACATAGAATAAATTTAAAAACAATTGATAAGTCATATTATAAAAAACTTGACCTTGTTACAAAGTGGGATTTAGATGAAGTCTTATAAATATTTACTTGTAAACGGTTGTAGTTTTGTTCATGGTGATCAAATATATAAAGACGATATAAAAGAAGGATTAGATAGAAAATGGATTGGCAACGAAAAAAGATTTTCAAAGTTACTGTCGGATAGGTTAGATTGTAGAGAAATAAATTTATCAATGTCAGGTAGCTCTAACGATAGAATAATTAGAACTACGTTTGAATGGATACGGAGGCCGTTTTATAATGTTGAGAACAGTCCTACTTGTATCGTGATTGGTTTAACTGATTGGGCAAGATTTGATTTTTATTCTGATGAAGTGAATAGATATTTTCCCTTTAATCCGTTTAGTATTGAGTTTAAAGGTATTTTATATAAATTGAAGGATATTTTGTTACCACGAGAATCAAGATTAACTGATTCATATTTAGAAAAAATAAATGATAAATATTTTAATGGTGTTGTAGATATTGAAAAGTTTTATACTTTTATGGAAATTTTTACTAAATATTTAGTTTCGGAAAAAGCTTACATAGAAAAGTTAAATAGAGATATTATAATGTTGCATACTTATTGTAAATTTAAGAATATTGATTTGATAATTTTTAATTCAATTGGAGATTTTTTAACTTGTAAGAACGAGATAAATTATTTTTCTTTTGGTATAAATGAAAAACATTTAGATGATTCTTGGAGAATATATTGTTATGAACAGGAAAAAAAATTGGGAGTAAAGTTACATAGTTCTGATTATTTTGCTGGAAGTCATCCTGGTATTTTATCTAACTTAGAAATGACAGAAATGTTATATAAATATATAATGGAGAATTTTAATAAATGAGAATAGCAGTTTGTATGAGTGGACAACTTCGTGGTTGGGAGATTGCAAAAGAAAATCAAAAGTGGTTTTGGAGTAGTTCAAAAGAAGAGGTAGATTATTTTATTCACACTTGGAATTATAGTGGTGATAGAAGGGGCGTATCACAGCCTTATGAATGGAGAAAGGTTAATAAACATGAATTTAATAAAATAGTTAAATTTTATAATCCAAAAAAATCAATTTTTGACAAAAAACCACAAGACTATTTTTATAAAAATGACCATTGGAGTGCTTTATTTTATAGTTTTTCACAATCAGTTATGATGAAAAGACAATATGAAATTGAAAATGATTTTGAATATGATCTCGTTATAAAATCAAGACCAGATGTTGCATTTCCACCGTATAGTCGTGAAGGAATTCAACGAGTAGGTTTTACATATGAACCACTTAATGATGGACTTGTATATACTACACATGGTGGTGTTATGGAACATGAATTTCATATGTTTAATCCTAATGATTGTGTATTTTATAGTAATTCATATACTATGGATATGTTAGTTAATGCTTATTTTTATAGACTAAAGGTAATACACGAACATTCTGGTTATGATAAACTTAATTTTCATCCATTAGGACCTGGTGTTTTGATGCAAGAATATGGTAGAGATTATGGATTGACATTTATTCCTACTCATGCTGATGCAATGCATTATCAAGAACTTTTAATTAAATTGGGATGTCCTGAGGGACTTGATTTATTGAAGGCTAAACCTTATAGGAAAATGTGGAAATATTTTAGAGATTGGTATACAAAATGAGATATTATGTATATAACGGAGTAAAATATTTTTCGGAAGTATGGAATGATTTAGAACCTTTTGATGTAATTACTAAGAATGAGTATAAGGATCGTTATATGGCCAATTACGAATATATTTCATCTAAAATGGGAGAAACCTATGAGAGTGAATTAGTTAGACATATTTTAGATTCTCTAATTCCACCATCTAAACCTAATAGAAATTTAGATATAATTAAAACAGATAAGATAATGTATTTACCACTTCCATTTGGGTTTTTTAATGACTATATGACATCTTGGACATCAGAAGTTTGTATGAAAAATATAACAACCTGTGAAACAAAGGATGTATGTACATGCCAATATTGTGATGAGGATTTTTTGAAAACAAGAATTAATCATCCAAAATTATTAGATGTTAAAGATTCTATTAAACAGGGAGTATGCTGGAATATACATGGTACTCAGCCTTGGTCGTATGAATCTTTTACTTCAATTAAGTATAATGGTTTAGCAAAACCAATAAATAATACTGGTAAAACATTTCCACAGGGAGGTGCCCATAGAATTTTATTTTTAACAATGAGTAAAAGTGATATTCCTTGTTTTTTTAATGCAACACAGAATATTATTAATGGAATAGGTCCTTATTTTGGAGATGGTAAATATTGCACTTTAGTTATTAAACCAGATTTAAAAAAGACGGATTTTTATTTAAATTTTTATTATTCGTCTTTTGATAAAAACCGAGATAAAAAAGTGGGTGAAGTTGTTTATGAATAAAGAAATTTTAAGGAGTTAATGTGCAAAAATTAAATATATTAATACCAATGGCAGGTAGAGGTTCTCGTTTTAAAGATGTGGGTTATACAGATTCTAAACCATTTATTGATGTAAATGGAAAACCTATGATACACAGGGTTATTGAAAATTTAAATATTGATTTTAGTGATACAACTTATAGATATATAATTATATGTCTTAAAGAAGATTTTGAAAGGTATGATTTAGAAAATCATTTTAAAGACTATTTTGGATATGATGTGTTTGATGTAGTAGTTTTAGATAAAATGACAGATGGAGCAGCACAAACCATATTATATGCAAAGGATTTAATTGATAATGATATATCTTTATTGACTTTAAATTCTGATCAAATGATAAAGGGTGGTTCAATAGAATTGTTTGACGAATATAAAAATTATGATGGCGGTATATTATGTTTTTATGGTGAGGGAACAGATTGGAGTTATGCAAAAACTGATGATAACGGATTGGTCACCGAGGTTGCAGAAAAGATACAGATTTCAAATGATGCAACTGCAGGATATTATTATTGGAAGAAAGGTAGTGATTTTGTAAAATATGCTGAGCAGATGATAGAACATAATGATAGAAGTAAGGGTGAGTTTTATGTTGCACCAGTTTATAATTGGGCGATTAAAGATGGTAAAAAAATTACGATAAGTAAGGTAGAAAAAGTATATCAATTAGGAACACCATTTCATTTAGAAAGTTATTTAAATGGTGAACAATGAATATAATAACAGGTGAAAAATTTCAATTTTTATGTGATCACTATATTAGTAGAGAATTAGATTCCGTGATGGAATTAAGGGGTACAACTGAATCAGAAAAGTATTTGGATATTGAAAGTTTCAATTTTACTGATTTTGATAATAAAGAAATGGTTTATTGTAATAGTGGACTTGTATCAGCAACAAAACAAAAACTTATTGATTTAGAGTTATATGAGAAATTACAAGAATTTAAAAATCCATTCAAGTTAGTTCTTCACAATTCAGACCAACGATTTTATGAAAAACAATTAAAGTATTTAGACATACCAAATTGCAAAAAAATATACACTCAAAATATTGATGTTATACACGAGGATGTAATACCATTACCAATAGGAGTTGCAAATAGTTGTTGGAAGTGGGGTAATTTGAGTATTTGGGATAAAATTTTAGAGGAAGATATTCAAAAGAATAATTTTATCTATTTTCATTTTCAAAAAGAAGGTGGATTAAGAGAAGAAAATAATAGAGTTTATTGTTATGATTCTATGATTAAAAGAGGCATTGAATTTTTACCACACAAGGAGTATGAAGATTATTTGAGAACAATGGGTTCATATAAATATTCTATAAGCCCAAAGGGAAACGGAATTGATTGTCATAGAATGTGGGAATCTTTTTATTTAAAGGTGATTCCAATTTGTGAAAGAAGTATTTTAACAGAATATTTTTCTAAGATATTTCCAGTTGTTTTATTAGATGATTGGGATGATTTGGATTTAGAAAGTTTGCATAAAAATTACGATAAATACAATAACTGGGATAATTATTATCAGTTAGATTTTAATGTTTTTTGTAAAGAGGTTATAGGTAACAGTGAATAAAATTATTATAGTTGGTGGTGCTAAACTTTCAAACAATTTAAGTGGTTATATAGATTCATTTGATAGGGTGTGTAGAATTAATTTTGTTTTACCGAGTGGGAATAATGGGACACGGTTAGATATTCAATTTGTTAATTGGCATATATATAATAAATTACATAAAGATAGGGATTGGAAGTCAGCAGAAAAATGGTATGTGCCCGTAACAATACCAAAAAAAGAGTATTTGTATGAATATATAAGACATATTGAAGAAAATAAATTCAATGAGGTTGTAGAACATTACGAAATTGATAAGTGTGATGTGAGTAATAGTATATTAGAAAAAATAAATTGTCCATATCGTTTTGATAAACAACCAAGAACTGGATATCAGGCAATTTTATATTATATTGAAAATGGATATGATGTTTCAGCCGTTGGATTCTCGTTAGATATAGAAACTAATACTGCTTCTTATGCACCAAATAAACCACTTAAACCTGCACAACATGGATATGAAAATGAATTTAAAATTATGAAGTGGTTATATACTAATAAAGTAATAGGAGGACTTGAAAATAATGAAGTCAATTGATGATATTTGTTTTATAATTCAAACTCGTTTAGGATCTAAGAGGACACCTAATAAGTCTATTATACCGTTTGCAGATTCAACTTTGTTTAATATAGCAATAGAAAAAGTACTTGAATCTAATATAATATCAAATAAAAATGTGTATGTTTCAGTATATGAACAAGAGTTACTTGATATAGCAAATGAATATGATGTAAATATTTATAATAGAAGTTATGAATCAGCAAATGAACATGGCTCCCATTCACCCAAAATTATTTATGAGTGGTATGATAAATTACCATATAAATATTGTATTCTTTTAAATATTTGTAATCCACTTTTGACAATTGAAACGGTAGATAAGTTTGTAAATCATTATATAAATACTGAATCTGATGGGTTATTTGCTGTATTTGAGAAGAAACAATATTATTGGGATGAAGAAGGAAATTCGGTAACAGATTGGGATGGTGAAAGTATAATGAATACAAATCTTGTTAAGCCAGTATATGAAGCAGCACATTGTTTGTATGCAAGTAGAATGGATATAATTGGTGATAACTATTGGATGGATAAAAATTCACCACCTACTCCAGAATTATTTGTAATTAATGAATTTGAGTCACTTGATATAGATTATCCTTGGCAATTTGAACTTGTAGAGACTTTATACAATAAAAAAAAGAATGAATGGTAATGTCGTACAGAGATGGTAAAGAGATAGAAGTTTGGTTGGAAAAAAATCAGATAAAGAATGGATGGTTTAGAGTTTATTGGAAAATAGATGATTCTATGAAAGAGTGGTCATTACAGAAACTTACAGACTTTGGTGGGCTGACATTTGAAGAGAGTGAAGGAGATGGATTAAGATATGAATGGTATTACAGAGATGGCAAGCAAGATGGTGTAACGAAAGGTTGGTATCCAAATGGACAAATAAAGACTATGAAAAAATTTGATAATGGTAATCGTATTGGAGAATGGAGTTCTTGGTTCATTGGTGGTAATATAAAATTAAAAGAAAATTATAAAGATGATAAAAGACACGGAATACGAACAAAATGGTGGAATAATGGGAAGAAAAAATGGGAAATGTTTTATATTAATGGTTTAAAAGATGGAACATGGACATTTTGGGATAAAAATGGTAATATAATTAAGGAAGAGATTTGGCTGGTAGGAATATTATGTCAATCTAAGGACGATAAGGGGAAAATAAAGTTTGATATAAAGGATCAAAAATAATGTCATTAATAGATGGAGAATTGGCACCAGATTGGATTGAAAAAAATCATCCTGAAAATGGGACATTTAGAGCTTATTGGAAGGGTGTAGATGAGAATGATCCAGAGTGGGGTTATAGTGGAGGCATAACATTTGATCCAGATGAAGGTCAAGGTTTAAGATATGAGTGGCATTATAAGGATGGTAAAAGAGACGGAGTATCAAGGGCATGGTGGCCAAATGGTGTTTTGAAATCTGAATGGTATTGGGATATGGGGCTAAAAACTGGAGAATGGAAAAGGTGGCACCAAAATGGTAAACTTAATGTTGTAAAATATTTTGATAATGGACAAAAAATAGGTACACACACTAAGTGGTGGAATACAGGCCAAATAAATGAAGAAAGAGTTTTTGATTATCCGAAATACAATAGTAATGCTTATCTCATAAAGAACAAGTATGATAGCTCTACTGGAGAGAAAAAAACAATACTTGGACCAGTACACACATCATCAGAACTTAACAAATCTCAATATAGAGTTAAAATTTATGGTGCAGGTTCTATAGGTAATCATCTTTCTTATGCATGTAGAAATAAAGGGTTGGATGTTACGGTTTGTGATATTGATGAAAGTGCTTTATCAAGAATGAAGAATGATATATATCCAAGTAGATATGGTAAATGGGATAATGAAATTGTTCTAAGACATAACGAACAGGTAATTGATGAGTATTATGATGTTGTGGTAATTGGAACACCACCTGAAAGTCACATATCAATAGCATTAGAAGAATTAGAATCAAAAAATCCACCTAAAATTTTATTGATAGAAAAACCACTCGGTACTTCAGATTTGAAGGGTTGTCAAGAATTATGGGATATGTCCAATAAAAAAGATGTTTTAGTACTTTGTGGATATAATCACACTTTAACTGAAAACACAATAATATCTGAGAAGTTAATTAATAAAGGAATTCTTGGCGAATGTAAGTCGTTGCATGTTCAATGGACAGAACATTGGGGCGGTATATTTAATGCACATCCTTGGATAGATGGCCCAAAAGATTGTTATTTAGGTTTTACAGATAAAGGTGGTGGGGCAATGTCTGAACATTCTCATGCTATTAGTTTATGGCAACGTTTTTCTTATTTGTTGGGGTATGGTAAAATAACAGAGGTATATGCAACCATGAAAAAAACAGATGATTATGATGAAAAAACTGTAATGACAGTAAAGACCTCGGAGGGATTAGAGGGAACTATAACACAAGATGTTGTTACTAATCCACCCATTAAAAGAGTAAGAATACAGGGAATTGATAGTTATATTAAATGGGATACGAATGAAACAGAAGATAGTGTAGAATATTTAGAGAATTCTGAGTCTATTAAAGTGTCATTTAAAAAATCAAGACCTGATGATTTTGTGGGTGAAATTAATCATATACTTCAATTTTTAAATGATGGAGTTAATAAAAATTCACCTATATTTTTAGAAAAGGGGTTGGAAGTTATGTTGGTTATTAAGGCAGCAATATTATCTGATAGTACTGGTAAAAAAGTGTTTATAGATTATAATGCTGGTTATTCATTAGATTCATTAAAGGTAGACGAGGGATAAAAAATGTTTTTTGTTTTTGAAATGGCAAACAATCATATGGGTAGTGTTGAACATGGTAAATTACTCATAGAAACTTTTGGAAAACTGGCCAAAAAGTATGGGATAAATGCAGGTATGAAATTACAATTCAGAAATTTACCAACCTTTATTCATAAAGATTTTAAAAATTCTGATTTGAAATATGTTAAAAGATTTAATGAAACTGCTTTAACTGAATCTCAATTTAAAATTTTATTAGATTGGATGGTTTTTAATGAACTTAAAACGGTAGTTACACCATTTGATAACGAGTCTTTACCAATGATTGATAGATTGGGGGTAGATGTAGTAAAAGTAGCAAGTTGTTCTATAGATGACTGGCCATTATTAGAAGAAATAAGTGAAGTAAATAAAAAGATTATTATTTCAACGGGAGGTGCGGATTTTGATATTCTAAGAAAAGTATATAGATTATTTAAAAGTAAAGGTAGAGATTTTGCGTTTATGCATTGTGTTGGTGAGTATCCTACACCACATTCTCATGCAAATTTACAACGAATTAGAGATTTAAAATATGAATTTTCAGATATACAAATAGGATTTTCAACACATGAACCACCATCAGAAAAATCTATTGTACCTTTGGCTATATCTATGGGATGTGATATAATAGAAAAACATATAGCCATGTCAAACAAAGAAGAAGGTTGGAAGCCAAATGATTATTCTTGTACACCTAAACAGATAGAGGGGCTGTTTAAAGAAATAGTTAAGATTCAAAAATCAATTAATGGTAAATCAAATAATGAAATCGAGGCATTATCTTCTTTAAAGCGGGGAGTATATGTTAAGAGAGAGTTAGAAGAAAATCATTTATTAACTCCTGATGATTTATATTATTCTATGCCACTACAAGAAGGTCAGTTAGATGCTTCTAATTATTATGATATTATTGGTAGTGAAACCGTTGAAAATGTTTATAAAGATAGACCATTAATGAAATCTGATGTAATTGCCCCATACCAAAAAGTTATTATTGATGAAGTTAGGAAAACTGTATTAAATTTGTTGAAAAATGCAAGTGTAACAATTACACCCGATGATGAAGTGGAGATTTCAGCACATTATGGATTAGAGAAATTTGAGGAAGTCGGGTGTTTGATTATTAATAAAATCAATAGAGAATATTGTAAGAAAATTATTGTTCAATTACCTAATCAAAAACATCCAGTACATCATCATATAAAAAAAGAAGAAACATTTGAATTGTTATATGGAGACTGTGAGTTGAATCTTAACAATAAAGATATTGAGTTAGAAATTGGTAAACCTATTTTGATTAATCGTGGTGTAAATCATTCGTTTTCAAGTAAAGGTGGTTGTGTGATAGAGGAAGTTTCTACTACACATCATTTAAATGATTCTAAATATGAGAATGTTGAGATAAGTAGTTTAGATTTGAGTGATAGAAAAATTTATATTAAATTGGGGTAAGTAAATGCCAAAATATCTTAAAAAGGATAAAGTTTTAATAGCTGCATTAGAAAAGAATGCCAGTCAGGCATTAAAACAGGTTAGTATACAGAATGATGGTTTTGAATTGTTAAAGTCCACCACGGAAGAATTAGTAGATTGGGATGATAAAAATCTTTTAGTTTTACTTCCAATAAGAGCGGGCTTTGATAGGGAGTTTAGTGAACTTTTAGAAACATTACGGTATGGGGGTTATGAATCATATTATGATATACCGAGAGAAGTAGTAGAATCTCGCATAGATGATTGGTCAGAAAATGGTTTTTATCCAGAATTAGATTATTTTAATAATGATCTAATGAAAAAATTTATAGGGGATGTACTATTTAATGAAAATTGGAAAGGATGTAAAATTAGATTTTTTGATTTAAAAAAATTATCTACACATCTTCCACAATATTTAGATTGGGATATTGAAATACCATACAAAAATACTGCAGAGAATCATGTAAAACTAATAGCACGAGGGTATTTTAAATCAATAACTAATGAATCATATAAAGATATAAAAATTAAGAGAGAATTGAACAGTGGGTGTGATATACATGAACTATTTTTTAGGGGATTAAGAAAAAGTAAATATTGGATTGAATTATGAAAACATTAGCAGTAGTTACTCATGCACGATTAGAAAGTACGAGATGTCCAAATAAACATTTGAGAGATTTGGGTGATGGTAAAACTTTAATTGATATTGCCTTACAAAATATTTCTAAATTTACAAATGTTGAAGAGAAATATCTTGCTGTATATGACCAAGAACTTAAAGATAGAATTATAGATGGAGTAGAAATACTTCACAGAGAATATGATTCTGTTTCAAAGGGTAATGCACCACTTGGAGTTTTTTATAGACATCTAAAGGATGTGAAATCGGATTATATTATTATGTTTAATCCTTGTCAGCCTTTTCTCAAAGTAGAGAAATTACAGAAAATGATTGATTGGTTCAAGAGTTGTGAGTATGAAAGTGCGATGAGTGTACATCAAGTCAGAAACTTTTTTTGGGATAAAAATTTAAATGCTGTAAATTTTTTTGATAATGATAGATTATCAACGACAGATGGACCATATTTATATGCAGCAACTCATAGTTTAGTTTGTTATAGAAAAGATTATATGTTAAACGAACATAATTATTTTCCAGCAACCAAAGATAATCCACGACCTTATGTTGTTGATTTTGATGAAATAGAATTATTGGATGTAGATACTGAGGAAGATTTGGAAATAGTTAAGAGTGTATATGGTTAAATATAAACACTTGGGAGTTAATTACTATTTTGATACATTTAATGATTTAAAATCTTTTGATATATTGAGCTACGATGAACTTGTTGAATTATATTTAACAAATAATAGTATTTTACATGAGTCTGCAACTGAAAAATTGGGTGGGTGGAATGAACGACCAATTAATTCAGATGTTGAAGAAATAGAAGAAGGTGGATTTTGGTATGGTTATGATCCTGTTTATTTTAATGTTGCTCCAGACGGAGAGGAACTTGTTCAAATAAAAGCAGATGTGGTGTCAATGGATATGCAAGGATTAAACCGAGAATGGTCACATTTTATTTATTTTGAATTACCATACAGATTAATAAATGATTATATGACAGCGATGCACGATTGTCCAGATGTATCAACGGCAAGAAAATTTATAGTAGAAGTTGAATCTACTGAAAAAGAGTGGGATGAGGAGAATTGGAAGTCTATTATGAAAAAATATGATAAAAAGTATCCTAAAAAATCTTCATACGCTGATTATTTTGAAACTCACGAGAAGGAATTTGAATGGAGAATGGATTTTAATCCTTATTTGTATATCAATATGAAGAATAATGGTATTATTTATCCAGTTTGCTATAATGATAAATATCATATGTTAGATAGGGGAACTCACAGGACAGTTTTATTGGCACAAAGTAAAAGTGATGTTCCTATATTTTTACAATATCCAAACATGGATTTGGATGAAAATATAGTTTATGATATAAAAACACCAAAACACTTTGGTGGAAATTCATTAAGAATGAATGTTGATATTAAAAATAAAAAAATGAAATTTTTTATAGAAGATGAATTAGTGGGTGAAGTTTGAAACGAGTATATAAAAGTGTAGGTGTTAGATATTGGAAAAATTATTTTTCTCATTTGAGTCCATTTGATAATATTAATTTATATGATTATTTAAATAGAAGTAAAAAAACTTTACAATCATTTCCTGGATGTGATTTGGAAGAAGAATTGGGACATTATTTTTTGCGTATGGAAAGGGATCATTTAAGTGATCCAAGAGTAAAAAAATTACATGAAACTTATAATTCTTCTAATGTAAATCTTGATTATCCAGAAGTAATAAAATTTGAGTACACCAAAAGATTGTATGAAAGAGATTATTCCTATATGAATTTTATTGGTGGAGTGGTAAATTTTCAGTTAAGGGATTGTAAATTACAACCTGGTTTTGCATCTATAAAATGGCCAACAGTTTATAAAAAGATGGATAGTTCTTATTATAATGAAACATTTATTTATTTAGAAATACCACATGAGGTCATTTTAGAAAATATGGTTTCTTTGGGTGGTCATTTTTATAAAAAAGTTTTACCTACAAATGGAGTACAAATAGTTAAAAATTTTGTTGATGAAGTTGAGGCAACCTGTGGGTGGAGTGACAATATTGAAGTAAATAAAATAATAGATAAATATGATAAGATTGCACCTGATTGGAATCATGAATTTCCTATTGTTTCATATAGTTATGTGAAGAAAAAGGGGTTGATTTTTCCAAATTTTTGGATATTAGGTCCACATCATATGTGGTGGCAGGGGTTACATAGAATGTGGATGCCAGCATTAGCAAGATTTGATTGTCCTATGATTTTACCGAAACCCATACATGATTCTAAATATTATATTCATTCCGTTCATAAAGATTTTAGAAAAATTAATGGTAGATATTCAAGACTATTAATTGAAGTTGATGTAAAAAATAAAAAATTAGTATTTTATTTGACAACGATTATAAGGAAATCTCTCACGACATTTAATAGTAGAAATCCTGATAAGTGGTATTGGGAACAAGTTAGTGAAACATTAAATTCTAAAGAAGTAGAATATATAGGGGAGTGTAAATTTTAATGAAATATGTTATAGATATAGATGGAACAATTTGTAAGGAAGTAGGGAAGGTTATTGGTAGACCACCCTATAAAGATAGAATTGAAAAAATAAATAAATTATATGATGAAGGTCATACAATTGTTTATCTTACTGCCCGAGGATTAAAGAGTGGTAGAGGAGAACTACATTATAGACCAATTACAGAACAACAGTTAGAAGAGTGGGGATGTAAGTATCACGAGTTGGCATTTAAAACTCATGATGCTGATCTGTTCATAGACGATAAGGCAATAAATGATAAGGATTTTTTTAAGGAGTAGTTGTGAATAAAATTGCAGTTTGTATTAGTGGTCAAATGAGGTCTTGGGAAGTACAAAGAGGATTTTTTAATAGTTGGAATAACGAAATAGATGATGTGGAATTTGATTTTTTTATTTCAACTTGGGATACTATTGGGTTTGATGAGATAGCCATTAAACCTGATAAGGAAATTTCATTAGATGTAACTGATGAGTATATAGGAAAAATAAATGGATTGAAAGATTATGAAATATTGGACGAGGATGGTATAAATTGGATTGATTTACAGTGCTCCGTTACAGAAAGAAACAAAAAAATGGCATATTTGTTTTGTACTTGTAATTTATTAAAGGTAAAGTATGAACAAGAAAATAATTTTATTTATGACTCTGTTATATCAATACGACCTGATTGTTCTATGATATTGAAACAGTTAAGGGACAGAGTTATTAGCTTTTTAACGCTTAATGAAGGATTAAAGTCTGAATGGGATAAAATATATTTAGAGTTGACTCCAATTTCAAAGGGTGGTAGTGTTAATTATTCTGATACAAACAATGGCCTATATAGAAATGATTTTTTTTCATTTGGGACATCATCTACTATGGATGTTTATTCTAATTTATTTAAGTATGTTTTTTTAAATGAGGAATATAATATGATTCCACACGGGCATACAATGAATCATGATTATATTAATTATTTTGCACTTAATGAATTATTACCTTCTTTTCATATAACAAAGGCACGTCCAAATGAATAAAAGGTTAATAATAATATGTGGAATTTGGAATAAAAATTTTATTAAACAGTATGAATTATTGATAGAATATTGTGAAGATAATTTATGTGATGTAATAATCGCGTCCAATAAACTGGATAACGAATTAGCTGTGGGAACTTATATAGAAGTAGAAAATGATTGTATAGACAAAAAAATATTTTCGTATAAATGTCTTGAGTATGGTAATTATGAAAAAAATAAAATAGAGTTAGAAAATTTAAAATTATATGATGTTTGTTTTTTTGTAGATGCTAATGATTTTGATGATATTGAATTTGGTAAAGAATTTGTTTATCCAAATACACGGCAAGTTATTACTTCTAATATAAATGAAATATCTAAGTCATTGAGTGGATTTAGTGAAACAAAAATAAAGATAATTCCAACGAGTTTTTGGTATAGTAAATCTATAGATTTTAATATTATTTCTCAATTTTGGAAGGGTAATCATTATAAATTTCCAAAAAACTTAGAAACCTCAAAATATCGGTTTCTGTTATCTTCCAATTATAAATTAGGGGATTATCCTAAATATGATATAGCATTTTATAATTTTTTAAGAAAATTACATTTTACAGTTGGGGTTATTTGATGGATAAAAAAAGAATAGCAGTTTGTTTTTATGGACAGACGAGATTATTTGAATTGATTGATTATATATATTCTAAATGGAATGATAAATCAGAAAAGTATATTTTTGATTTTTATGTATCAACTTGGGATGAATTTGACGATAAGAGTTCGTTTGATTACTTTGTTAAGAGTGAATTTTTAATTCCAGGAAAAATAGGATTATCGGTAGGTAAAGGTCATACTCTTTTGATGGCATACTTATTACAACGAGTAAATATTTTAAAACTTGATTATGAATTAGAAAATAATTTTGTTTATGATTATGTAGTGTATACTCGTTCTGATGTTTTAATAGACTTTGGTGGCGTATTAAAAGTATTAGATGAATATGTACTTAAAAATAAAGAATTGAAAATATTAGCGTGTTCTGATATAGAATTACACGGTGAAGATTGGTATTTAGGTAGTGACTTTTTATTTATGGGAACTTCATTTTCAATGGATATCCATTCGTCTATGTATAAGTATTATTATATGTTAGACAATAAATTTAATAGTAGACTTGGTGGACATACAATTCACGCAACACATATTAAACATAATAATATTTCATTTGAAAGAATAAGATTGAGTCATTGTTTAGTTAGACCAGGAAGAGATATCAATTTAATTAGAAAAAATATTAAAGATCCAAATTTGTTATCCCTTGTATTAAATAATTCAAGAGAGTGGAAACATCTAAGGGGCGATTTAATAGAAAGTGGCAGTTCAGTAGTAAATTTTAAAAAGGGAATTGTATGAATATTATAAAACAACAAAACTTTTTATCATCTGATCGTGAAATCAAGTATCTAATGATAGAACCAACCAATCATTGTAATTTAGATTGTATGGGATGTAATCGGCGAGATGTTATAAAATTGAGACCTTTAACTCATCTTCCTATTGAACAATATCAGAATATTTTAGATAAACTTGAAGGCCAACCCATTCTGGAAACAAAATTACAAGGACTCGGTGAAACATTTTTTCATCCAAAAATTCATGAATTTTTTAGTAGATTTAAGGATAAATTTCCTAATGGGAAAACGATAACCTTTACAAATGGACAATATACATTAAGAAAGAATAATAAACTTACTTCAATTGGAAAAAGATTTGAAAAATCTTTAGATAATCTTGATGTTTTATTGATATCTTGTGATGGTTGGGCAGAAAGTTATACACGACATAAATTTCCAGGTGATTGGTCAGTTTTTTTAAAATTTCTTGATGATGTGGGAAAATATGATATTGTTCGTACTTCAAATATAAAAGTTGGTTTGCAAATGATAGTATGGGAAGATAATTATGATGATATAAAAAAGGTTCATTCTTTAGTAAAAAAGTATGATTGGTTAGATGAACTTCGTCTTAATATATTTCAATGGTGGGGAGAAAATGATTATGCTTCTGATTTGATAACTACTGATATGGACGGGAAAACAATAAAGGCTGATTATGAGTTTGAACCAGATTTTTATGATGAGTTGAGAAAATGGAAAGATAATGTTTCGGGCAAAGCAAGTTGGAATTTTTCTGATTGTTGGTGGCCTAACAACGGTTTATATGTAGAATCTAATGGAGATGTTAAAATGTGTTGTTTAAATACTGATTCATCACCTTCTGGTAATATATTAAAAGAATCACTTGATGATGTTTTGAACCACCCTAAACGAAATAAAGTTTCATATGAATGTGAAAATAATATTGCAGGTGATCATTGTAAAACTTGTTCTTATAAAGAACTTGGACCCATATTGGAGAAGATTGGAGTTAATCCATGATAAAAGTTTTATTAACGGGATCTGATGGATTTATAGGTAAAAATATTTATAAAAAGTATACATCTTTTATTGTTTCGTGTATAGAAAAAGATTGGGTTGGTGAATTAAGTAAGGAAATACAATTGTGTGATGTAGTACTTCATATAGGTGCAATATCAGATACGATGTTACAAGATAATAATGAAATGATGAAATATAATTACGAGTTTAGTAGAGTATTATTTGATTTATCAGAAGAATACGGTAAGCAAGTAATATATGCATCATCAGGAGCAAATACAGGTGAAAATGGTTTACCTTCAAATTCTTATGGTTGGTCAAAATATGTTACCGAACAATATGGTATGAGTAAAGTTACCAATTTTGTGGCATTAAGATATATGAATGTTTATGGGCCTGGAGAAGAACACAAAGGGAATATGTCATCTGTAGCTTATCAGGCCTGGAAGGAAGGTAAATTTAAGTTATTTCCTAAAAAACCAAAGAGAGATTTTGTTTATATAGATGATGTGGTAGATGCTACATTTTATCCAGTATTTAATAAAGTACCAAAAGGTGTATATGAGGTTGGAACAGGTACGGCCCGTACTTTTGAGGAAGTTTTAAAGTTGATGGGAATACCTTATTGGTATAGATTAGCAATTGACATTCCGAATGGTTATCAATTTTTTACACAGGCAAATAAAGATAGATTTATGGATGGATGGAAACCAAAATATAGTTTAGAAGATGGTATTAAAAAATATAGGGAATATTTATCGTGAAAAAAGAAAAAGTATTAATTGGAACAGGGTGTTCTCACACACAGGGTTCTGCTTTTTTAAAAAATAAAACTTTTAAAGGGGATCAGTTGGAGTTAGCTACTGATGAAGTTAAAAATAAATATAATAGAGAATATGTAACTGAAGAATGGATTACAGAAAATATTACTTGGATGGGAAAATTGAATAATCATCTGAAGTATGATAAAATTTTAAACTTTGGATTGGGCGGAAGAGGTTTTGAGGCAAATATTAGAAGTTTAAGAAGTTATACATATAAGGTTCAAGATTTATCAAATCATTTGATTATTATAGCATTACCCGAATTTACACGAAAAGAATTTTTGGTAAATACAGGTGAAGAGATAATTGATTTTTTTCATGGCGAGTACAACCACACATATTATAGATTGAATATGGCATCATCTGCAGTCAATTACAAATCGGGTAAAACATTTATAAAAACATATTATCATCCTGAATTTAATGAATATATTCTTTTGAATGAGTTATATTATTTACAAGATTATTTGGAATTAAAGGGTGCAAAAGTTTTTAGTTTTCCCTTCAAGTGTGGTTGGAAAAATATGGATGATATAAAATATAAATATAAAGATTTGGTTGAACATAGTGAAAATTGGTATAATTTCTTTACACCAACACATTCGTTTCATACGGAATTACAAACACCACCTGAACCAGAAGAAATAATTGAAAAAATTAATTGGTTATTTGTAGGTAATTGGGGTGGATTGGGAGTAGAAGAAACTACTTTACATGGTGCAGGATTAGTTAAAGATGATATGCATTTATCAGAACTCGGAAATGAGTTTTTAGCAGAAACTATATATGAGGCATTAAATGAAAAAATGGTTATATGACATAGAAAGAAAATTTGATTTAGATGATAAATCACAATATGATTATGTTTTAAATCAGAGTGAACGAACTCAACATCTTCCTGATGATTTATATCAAGAATTTTTGATTAGTTTAAAACAAGAAGATTTTTTCTTTTATCCACAAACAAAAAACTTCAAAGAAAAAATATCTAATTTTTATGGAGTAGACGATACTGAAATATTTTTATGTGCTGGTTCTGATGTAGGAATTAAATCAGTATTTGAAACATTTACGGATGGTGGTAGAGTAGTAACTTCCGAACCATCATTTCCTATGTATAAGGTTTATTCTGAATTATATCAATGTGAGTATTTTGGAATACCACACGAAGAAGATTATACAATCTCAACAGAAAAAATATTATCCAATATCACACACGATACCGATTTAGTTATATTGGCAAATCCAAATAGTCCAATGGGTGAGTATAAATCATTTGATGAGATACGGATTATATTGGAACAGGATGTACCCGTATTAATTGATGAGGCATATATAGAATTTAGTGATAGAGATAGCATAATAAATGAAATAAACAATTATTCTAACCTATTTATTACAAGAACCTTTAGTAAAGGTTTTGGTGCAGCAGGTTGTAGAGTTGGAATGGTTTTTTCAAATAAAGAAAATATTGAGTTGGTGTCTAAATTTAGACAGATGTATGAAATATCTGGTATATCAATGAAGTATTGTGAGTATTTGCTTGATAATTATTCGGTTGTAAATGACTATATAGAAAATGTAAAAACAGAAAAGAAAAAAATAATATCTTTGTTGAGTGATGATTATGATGTTATAGATTCTAATTGTAATTGGATACATTTTAATGATGAAGTTGACAATGTAGATACAATTAGAACTTTTGAAAATTATAAAGTGTTGGTTAAATATTGTACCATTCCACACGATGATAGAAAAAATTGGTGTAGGTTTGTAATTCAACCTGATATTCATCAGACATTATTTGTTAAGAGGTTAATAAATGGCAAATAGGATAATAAATCCTGATTCAATTCCTTATTTGAAAAAATTTTTTGATAATCATAAATTATTTTATGTTACAGATTTTCCTTGGCAATTTTTTAATGTAGAAAATGGAACTGCACGATATCCATTTAATGTTTGGGATCCAAATGACAATAAAAAAATGAGATATAGGTGGATGTGTGATGAACATGGATTTTTCAATGTTACACAGAAGGATAGAAATTCTTTTTTCAGAATATTAGAATATGCATTAAATAAAGATAATCCATATACATTAAGACAAAGAAGATATTTGACTCAACAACTTGTAGAACTTGATGGTTTTACAAGTAATCCAATACATTTTTCAGTTAGGCCAAAGAGTAAAAATGCTACTTTGGATTTGGATGATTATAAATCTTGTGAGCTTTTTGAATTAATTTGTCATCCTGGTGGTACCAGAGCTGCTGCACATACATTCTTGAGAAGTAATGGTAAGAAGTTATTTTTGTATTTTAATAAAAGGCACTTTTCAAGAATGGAGTTTAAATATAGTCATGGTGTTGAAGAGATAGATAATTGGTCTAATTTAACTGATTATTTTAATCCAACATTGGATGCAGATGTAGATTTAATTTACGATTTTCATTCTGAGTTTGGTGATACTGCTTCTTATAAAAATAAAATGAAATATCATAAAGAAACTGAATGTAATGTTTTAAAGTTATTTAGTCTTAAAGAGTTAAATGATTTAAAATCTCCCGTGTTGAATCGTAAGGGTGATATAGAAATTGATCCAAACGAAGTATATAGATTTTTAAAAACAGATACATTTCATTCTGACGCATTTTCTGATTCACATAATATATCTAAAATATTAACAAATTCAGTTTTAAATTTGTATACAAATGGGGATGGTGGAATAGTACATAAAGTTTTGAGTAGAAATAGACAAAATCTTTTGGGTGATGGGTTTAAGGATAGATATCATGCTTATAGTTCTATAAATTTTGATAATATTGTAAATTATATGAGATGGCATAGACCAGATTTTAATGAAGATATAGATAGTCGTTTGTATGATCATATAATGAATTTTTTTAGTGGTATTATTATGGCACCAAATAAGGAGTCCAATAAAAAGTTTGATAGTTGGATAACGAATCCAGCTTTGGAGAATAATCTTATTGATGAATATAGGTTTGATTATGATGATAAGTATATTGAGATAGAAAATGATTTTATTAAAATAGTTAAAGAGAATGATTATAAAGGTTATGCTATTTGGATTGATAAGTCAGTACTTTTAAAAATGGATAGAGAAATTTACGAATTTTTGTACATTGTGAGAAATGATATTGCAATAACTAAAACTAAAAATGATAAAGTTGCCATTATTAATTGTGAACATGAAGATTGGAAAACAAATGAATTAAATTCAAAATCAATATGGACAATAGAAGATAGTTTTGCATATAAGGAAGAAGAATGATATTATTATGTAACGGAGATAGTTGGACACAAGGTGATTCACCAGCACAAACACCAAATTGGGAAGCAACAAAAACATTAGATTGGTATGATATTATACCTGATTTTGGAGATGGAATCCCCCGTTCTCAGCGCATATTATATAAATTTTATGATAGTCCAATATGGCCAAAGATATTAGGAGAAAAACTTGGAGTTGAAACTTGGAATACAGGTAGATTGGGAACTTCAAATCAAACCATTTTTCGTACAACAATAAATTCAATTAATTATCTAAGAGAACTTGGAAAGAATGATATTTTTGTTGTTATTGCTTGGACTACTAAATATAGAAATGAAATTTGGAAACCAAATGGATATTATGATACATTTCAATATAAACATTATCCAAACTTTGAGCACTTTTTTGGGGAAAAAGATGATGTGGAATATCGTTTATATTTTCAAAAAATGATGAAATTTTATGCAGATACAATAAATACCGAGGAAAAAATATTAGATGATTACATATATTGTGTATTGAATTTACAAAATTTTCTGAAACATAATAATATAAAATATTTGTTTTTTAACGCATTTGATGATCCATTTTATAAAATAAAAAATAAAAAGAGTTTTTATGATTATGTAGATTTTAATAATTTTTTAGATAATAAATGTGAGAATCATTTTAGAAAATATATAGAAGATAGTTTTGATGTAAATTGGATGTCAAATAATGAATATTTCATTCAGTCACATCCAACTAATTTAAGTCATAGTATATGGGCAAACCATTTGTATGAATATATTATTAATAATTTGGAGAAATAAATGAAGTGGTTAAAAAAGATGTGGTTAAAGATTAAACTACATATTCAATATAAAAAGCGATTAAAAGAAATTAAAAAACGGGATCCGTTTATTTACAAATGAAAATATTAGGAATAAATGCATTAAATCATGACGCTGCTATAG
>CEUX01059820.1_pt1 | contig 34310 bp, 56 predicted proteins | sample 531361 | NCBI WGS metagenome assembly CEUX01 (sample SAMEA2622736, study PRJEB7988) | marine metagenome | isolation source: saline water (ENVO:00002010), including
ATTCTTGATGAAGGTCCTCTTGCTATCCTTGAGTACGTTGACTGTTTCGATACCCATTTGAAGTAGCGTTTGTGAACCAAAGGCAGACTCCATCATTTCATCAGGAGAGAATGCGCCAAAGGTGCTGGCATATACGTTCTGCCAGTCGATAGTCCCAGTATTGTTGCCCCATTGTATTTTCTTAACACCGCTGCTATCATTGGTTCCATTGACCTGTAAGAACAAGTCTGTTGCATCATCATCCTCAATAATTTCACGGTAATATAGTGTGGCTACACCGGCTGATGTCAAGGTCAGCCGAAGGATAAGTGGGACTGGTTCTTCATCTGTCATGTCGGGGTCAAGGTCGGGGGATGTAGCAGTAGTCGCTCCAACAAGACTGAAGGTTCCACCGGCTGCTACCTGCACTTGAACACTATGAGTCCCATTATCAAGGAACATAATTACTTCTCCATTGTTGGGTGTTGAGTTATAATTGAAACAGGTGAATAAAGTATAGGCCGTAGTAGTCGGTGTGATGTGGTAATCATTATCACTGACTCTCCACGCACCGCCTGAAGCCGCTGGTGAACCTGAACCAGTCTTGGTCCATACTTCATTAAGGCTGGTATCTGTGGGACTAACCGGATTATCACCGTTAAGGCGAGCATCCCAGTAATCTGTTCTTGTTGCTACTGCCATCATCGACCACCCCATGCTTTCTGTATAGCATCCTGTATAGCATCAGGCATTTGTGGGACTGCCTTATCATACCAAGATGTTAACCAACCTACGTTGCCTGCCTTTTTGAAACCGGGATGCTTTGGGCTTCTATGCACATTGATAAAGCCCTGTTCCGTTTTCTTTCCAACAGCCCACGGATATTGAAACGGAGTAACACCGTACTCATAGTAGATGGCAATTTTACCACCACGGGTGGCAGTAGGCCCACCTTCTTCTATTGGGTCAGCACCAGCCCTAACTGCGGCATCTGCTGGGCCGAGGAATCCTTGACCCTGCTCACCTGTTTCGACAATCAAAGAATCAGCGATGTCTTTCTCATTCCCATCACCCCTCTTTAACATGGAATAAATATCATTCTTTGTTTCCCGAAGGACTCTTGATATGGCTTCTTGGAATAATTGGCGAGCCTGCTTTTTCATTTCACGTGCAGCGGCCCTCCACTGCCTATCGTCCCATGTGGCAGTAAATCCAGCACCGCCACCTTCAGTATGAATCTTCCAACCCATTAGTCCACGCTCCCAAGATGGGCGATACGCTTTAGGTTCAATTCGCCACGCTCTCGGAGGACATTTTGGCGAACTGGGTCTGAGCCTGCGGTATGGAAAACCGCTTCATCCTCAAGATAGTAGGCTGCTGCAAGGTCGGCACATACTTCACGGAGAACGTGCGCCATCTCTCCTTCGGTCACGGTATCGCCGTTGCCGTGGTCAAAGGATAGGCCAGTTACGCCTGTCAAGTCGTTGGTGCTTTTTCCAGTCCATGCAAAGGAATCGCCATTGATGTCGCCATTACCTGCGCTTGAGAAGGATGAGCCACTTGCTAAGGTAATAGTTGTTGCACCAGCGGTAACTGCACCATTAAGAGTAGTGGATGCAATAGACTTTGTTGGAGCATCCCTACCGTAGTATCGGAACTCTTGGTCTATGTCAATACTGCTGCGACGGACTGCTGCTGTCAAACGAGTCGCTGCTCTTGTACGCTGTGCGCTGTCAAGGCCAAGCCTCATACCAACGTCGGCATTAGAACAGTAATACGTTGCAGCCATGCGTCTCACTCCTTAACTTCTTCAACCGCTTCCTTGATGTCTTCAATAGTATCAGTAATGTCTTCAAGGCTTAATCCATCAGCAAGTCGCTTCTTGATAACCTTGTATAACCCGTAACCTACGGGGACTGCTGCTATTACTATTCCTATTATGTATTCAATTTGCATCTCTATCACCTTTGTATTCTATGTTTATGACTGCGCTGTGGGGTATCATGGTAAAGTGACGTAGTTCACCGGGCCTATATATCTTGTAGCCGTGGTCTGTTTCTTCAATGTTCACATTCGCATAACACCTTTCCGGTGGCCTATAAATTATTTTTCCTTTTCTCATTCATACCAACCCTAATGCTTGTAGTGCGTCTAATAACGCATTTAATTTACTCTCTAACGCTGCTACCGCAGCCTGTGTTGTGGCTTGGTCAGCGGCTACGCCATCGAGAGGAATAGAGCCACCTGCTGCTGTCGCCACAGCATTTATAGTGGCTGACCCAATATCTGCTACTGCGGTTTTGGTGACTGGTGTTGCCCCATAAAAACCAACCTTTGAACTGGCACCTGCAATATTAACTGCGTCATCACCTGCGTCGCACTTGAATAAGTTTGCATCTCCACTACCTTCAACTCTAAAGTTAATGTCTGCACCTGTTTCATTTACTATAACATTACCTCCTTGCATTCTAAAATGTTCTACACCATCAGTTCCCGCTTGACTAACATCAAAAATTATTCTTCCGTCTTCTGTTCCAGTATCAGCATCTTGACAGTCAGAATATATTTGGGCAAATGTATGAAGATTACCTGCGGTATCGTCGGCTTTGAACTTAATATGCCCAATATCTCTTGAATCTGCACCTGTCCCTGTGCTTCTCCAAAACACAATTTCAGGTTCATTACCAGCAGTTCCAGTATTTTCTATTAAAATTGTAGGTTCTGACCCGTCTGCATCTGATAGATGTAACGCTTCATCAGGACTTGCTGTCCCAATACCTACCTTGCCTGTGGAGTCATCAACGAAAAAGTCACCACTACCAACATTAAAGTCGCCTGTCAGTGCTAATGTGCTTCCATCAAAAGTAAGATTGGCTTCACCTTGAATTGCATTTGAACCTGTCACAGTAGTTATTGTATTGTCGGTACTCCCTGAAAGCGAAACACCCCCACCACCAGCCCCTAATTGGGTATCGGTTCCAGCGTCGTCTGTAAAATATAATTCATTTGGAGTATCATTCTTTACCCACAGAATACCTTTACCTGCTGTTGGTGATACGGGATGGTCTGCTTGCTCATCAAGAACTAATCCTGTTGGGTCGATAATACCACCGACAGTTAATTTATCACGCACTATTAAATTATCATAGTAGGCATTATTCAGTTGTGGGTTGGAATGATATATTCCTTCTGAAACCCTGACAAAGTTCCAAGAACCATATATCACCGGCTTCTTAACCAACTGTATAATGTCATTCTCGGTTGAGCCTGTCAATGACCCTTTAAGCAAAGTGTTAGGTGCGATAGTCAAATTATTACAATATAGTTTCTTGCTACTGGATATAAGACAATAATCCCCAGCAGCCGTTCCTCCCAATACATGAATACCATGCCATTTGGCTGAGAAGTCACCATTACCATAGGTTGTCGAACCAGTAACAGGTATTTCAAAACCAGCACTTCTCGCTGTAAAGCCCCATGTCGATAGACCAGCATCCCATTGATTAGAATTGTAGTCCAATTGGTCTGTTGTTCCAGCCTGTAATACAAATATCTTTTTACTATCATTGGCTGCTGCGTTAACAGTGGTGATAGGGGCCATAATATCATTACCAGTATTAGTCAACTGTAATTTGTAGAAAGTAGTTGTTTCACCGAACTCGGTGCTGGTAGGAGTCTTATATTGGGGAGAAAAATATGTAGCGGTGCTACAAGTAACTATTGGGTGGGGACCCGTATCAAAATGTAGCCGGCTGCTTGAACTTGACCACGATGAGCCGTCAATAGCATAGGTGATATTACCTATGTTATAGAACCCAGCATTTTTACCATTGAGAATATAGCGATTGGTATAATTACCAGCCGTACCTGATGTTATTATTGCCCCACTGAATATAACACTCTTTGCTGAACCAGCATCTAATTTGCAGCCAAGACGTAAGGCTTGTGTTGACATATTTTGAGTTAAAGTAATTGTTCTTTCAATACTACTAATGCCAACTCCTATGTCATCAGCCACAGCGATTGATTCATTGGTCAGACTACCTGTAACAGTTATTGTATCAGCACTACTACCAGTCCCTATTGTGGCTATTTCATAAGTGCCGTCATTATTTGTAGTACCATTCACCAAAATGCCCATACCAACACTAAAACCACTCCATGATTGATTGTCACCAAGAGTTATCTTTGACCCAGTATTCACAAATTGAATATGGTTGGTTTCTAATGACACTACTTCTCCGTAAGCGTCATCCACAAATACTTCATCCACAGCAGTAGTTAAATCCCACGTACAAGGAGCGAAGCCTTTATTATTGTCTATGGTTGTAGCATTACCGAATACTACTGTATCATTTGCAGCAGGTTTGCCGGCGGAACCTCCGCCATTAGCAGCAGTATTCCAATTTGCATCAGTATCGGCTGTGGCTGCTGAAACCCCATTAGCGACCCAATATCTTGTTGCCATCTAACCCCTCACGTCAATTGTGTAGAGGTTTGGTATTCGGAGTAAGCAGAACCAGCAGCCTCGGCTATCAGTTTCAATGCTATTGCTCCACGTTCCTGAAAAACCTTCATCTGCTCTTTGAACCTACGGTCTTGCTCACCTCTATCGTTCTCAGGTACGGTACTTACATATGTATCTATAAGGACTGAAAGGCAGTCAGCGCATACCAGCATCTTAACTGCGTCATCTTTCAAGGCATCTGATACCTTGTCGGGGGAATCGGTAGCAAGGTATTGTGTTCCCCTTGCTCTCTTGTTGACTTCATTGGTGCGGACAGTAACATACTCCGTAATGGTTCCTTCATTCAAACCACGTGGGCGGTTGAGAAGGTCACGAATCTGTGCGTTTGTTACTGCCATCAATACCACCGAGGGGCCACTTGTTTGAAAAATCTTTGGGAACATCCAACATTATTGCATCGTCAGGTGCTTCCAGCGTTCTACCAAGGATAAAAACAAGATTGGATTCAGCAATCATCTTAGCCATGCGACTATTGGGAACCCAATATACCTTGTCCCACTCTTCCAACATACCGACAGGATGATTCTCCTTACGGCTGTTTGGTCGGCATAAGCGGAATAACCAACCCTTGCCGGGTCGCCAATGCCTAAGCCTATGCTTAATGTCATCAACCTTGGCACTCTTTGGCACAGGAATGCCGACTTCACGACACTCCTGTACCAATGCTGCTTTCGCCAATTACTCAACCCCAATCAGGATATTACACCAGTAATCTTGCATATCCTGTTTGACTTGTCGGATGCTGCACCATCTTGGTGCTGGTGAATAACCAGTCCGTAGTAGGAGGTCAAGAGCCATGAGTAGCCCATACCTTCGATGCGGGTCATCTCAGTCTCCATGAATCCATCTCCGTTATACTGGAAGAACTCAGCGGTTTCTGCACCGGGAATCATCAAAATTGCGCTGGTGCTGATTGCTCCAGTTGCTCCGTAATCACGGGTGTAGTAAATGCGTAGGTTTGCTACTCGGCCCATGTGTTCCTCAAGGGACTCAACGACGTTGCCGTATAGTTGAGTGTTCATTAGAACGCTGCGGACGCTGGCTGGGACGACAAGTGCCATTGGCTCGTTGCCGCTGACTCTTGCGTTAGCAAAGATTAGGTCCATAGCATCAAGAATGTCCTTCTCTTCATCTGCTCCGGCGGTTCCCCATACTGCGGTTGCAGCCTGAGTCTGTCCGGCTCCAGCAAGTAGGTCAGTTAGAATCTTGTTGTCGATGCTGTCTGCACGTGCTTGGATAATAGCCATCTGCTGTCGGCTCAAGTTGTCCCATGACTCTCCACGTAGGAGGGTGCTGTCAAGGAAAACAACTCTTCCCTGACCCTTTAGGAGAACGACTGAGTAGTTAGCAGTTCCAACATTGGTTGGGTCCACTACTGCATTGTCATCCAATGGGTAGGTGAAGGTTCCCTGTGCGCCGGTGTACCACTTGAAAGTGGTCCAATCAACGGTTCGGGTTCCGACAAGTTGTGTTCCAATGGCAATTGTGGTGGACTGCAATTGGATGAAGTCTCTCAAGGTCTGTTCAAGAACAACCTGTCCCTTACCGAATGGTCCGGTCACGCTGTTCACTGCGCTGTCTGCATATACAATTTCTTCAAGTGTCTGTTTGCTCATTCTAATCATCTCCTAATCAGGCTGTGTCTGCCCCGCCAGTTGCGACAGGAATCAAATCACCAGCAGTTGTGCTTGCTGCACCGCTTCCGACATAAATGCCGAGTTTCTTGCTGGAGTGGTCGTTGGAATCAATTACTTGTCCACTTGCGCCCACATAAACGATAAGTCCAGTTGTAAATGTCTGAGAAGCCTCAGCCTGAACCAGTAGGACTCCGCCAAGAGGGTACATAGCCACAGTTGCGCCGGATGTCTCCAATGTTCCTGCTGCATCACGGCTACTCTCATCAGCACTTACGCCGATGCAGATTTCACCATCTGCACTTAGGTCTACTGTGTTGTTGGTGCTATCGTTCACCAAACATAGTCCTGCACCTGATACTGTGGTGCTGGATTTAAGGTCCATATTTACTGCTTCTGTTCCGCTTGCGTATGTCATTTCAAATCAACTCCTTTGCGTCTGCCCATAGAGGTGCTTTTACTTGGTCCTTGTCCATCATACCGTTGTATGCCTTAGCCCAAGCGTTCCATGCTCTCTCATATAGGGATTCATCAGTCTCAACAAGTTTTCCGTTGAGGTAGTTAGCAACAACGCTGACTGGCTCAGGTGCTTCGACGCTGGCCTGTACTGGTGCTGCTGGAGTGGCTGGTAGCATCTCGACTACTTCAGGTTCAGGTGTTGGCTCAGGGCGGCTTGCCTCCCATGATGCGATTACCTTCTCAAGTGTCTCAACGCCAAAGTCCTCGTGACCGTTTAGTCCGAGTTCGCTTGCCTTCTCAACAAGTTTCATTCTATCGTTCTCGATACGTGATGCTTCCTTCGCCTCAAACTCAGCGATTCGTGCTTCACGGAGAACCATGTCGGCCTTAACAGCCTCCAATTCTGCTTCCAAAGTTTCATTCGTTATCTCATCAGTCATACTAATCACTGTTTCCGATTGAACGGTGGTAGTGGTTAGGTGATTATTAAACATTTCCTTAGATTCAGCAATTTCAACCTTTACAATCTCTTCTATATTCGCCTTCTCATAGGCTGGGCGGTGAACAATAGCGAGGTGGTCGAACTCAAATGATTCTCCAAAGAACATTTCACGGCGACCATCATCATGTGATACTACCTTTACAGGAACTCCAGTGCCTCCAATGGAAACCCCATAGTCGGGGCGTAGGTAAAGGCCGGATTCAAGGGATGCGAATAATTCTTCTCGGTGAACCTCACCAACATATCGCACTTCCCAACCATCTTCTGTAACATTGAATGTGGCTTCAGTAATAACTCCCACCACGGCTTCTTCAACACCACCATCCATGTTTCTTGTGAAGCGACCACCCTCCGGCGTTGGGTGATACAATGTAATATCTGCTCCTATCATGTTACTTGTTACAGCCTGTGCGCCTTCAGCGGTCAAGCCCCAACCATTCTTATTGATACCGTCGTGGAATGCAATACCACTTATGCGAATAATAGTCTTGCCAGTAGATGCTTCGACTATTGAAGATACTTCTCCAATATCCAAGTCCAATGTAACTGCTACTGGTTGACAATACCCATCTATCATTTTTTCTCCAACAGGGCATTCGGCCCCCTCAAATGTATGGCCCTTATGTGCTTCCATACATTGTTCAGTAGTATATCCCATAGCCTCACATCGGGACATATATTCATCATGGGTTTCGTCATCTTTTGGTATTGGTTCTGCTGCCTCAACACCTTCAACACCGTCACACCCACAACCACAAGACATATTTGATATAACGGCACCATCTGATTTTTCAATATTTGCCTTTTGCTCAAACTTGCTATTGCAGAATGCAAAACGCTGCTTTTCATTTGGAAAATCGCTGACTGCTTCTGAGTCACCCATGCAACGGTCTACAAAATCGTCACGGGATTCGCCGGGACTGGGGGATGGCATTACTCTCCCTTTCCTTTCTTAATTGGCACTTTATCCATCAGTTGACTGTGCGATTGGTCGCTGGTTTCCAATGAATGCTTATGGGATTGAGCAAGTCTCTCAATCTCCATTTGGTGATTCTGCAAGGTTTCTTCCATCTCTCTTTGGTGCTTCAATTGAATTGGTATATTGTCAACTTCTTGAACCTGCTCAGACTCCCACATTCTAAGTACGGTTTGTAGTGCTGGCGCAGCAACACCACCAATGATTGCGATAAGTGCGATAAATCCGTCAAGGTTCTGCAATACAACATCAGGTTTCCATATACCCATACCAACAACAGCAGCACAAGCAAGCAACCATAGGTATATTGCAGGTAGTACAGTCTTCTTTACCATTTTGTCATTAAATGTATTCCCATTACTTTGTATCTTCATTTTTCATCACCTCTCTCATATGGCACACGTCGCAGTAGTCTGATAGTATTTTGCTTCTTATGTGACATGGAACGCCATTGACTCGCACTTCACACTTCTTTGACATCCTCCACCACCATTTCATTTTCTCTTGGCATTTCACCAACTGAGCCACCACTATTTACTCTTTCATCACCATCGGCTTCACTTGGCATACCAAGTATCTCAAGCGTTTGGTTGAGAGTTAAAATACCGGAGGTATAACCGAGGGCTGCTCTTTGCATGGTAGTAGTAGCAGACTCTTCATCAACTGAACCGAACTCCAACGGGGGAATATCCTTCTGTCGGTGTTCAATACCCAAGAGAGTTAGATGTCGGCTAAACAAGTCCCTGATAGATTCAACAAGAACTTGCTGAAGTCTGCGAATAGCCTGCACCGACCACTGGTTAGCATTGAATGTTGCTGCAAAGGTTGAACCCTTTTCTTGCCCCATACTGACTCTTGGCACATGAAGCACTGAGGATATGTCAGCATTTACTTGGTCGAGGAAACCTGAATTGTCCGGCACAGTATTGCGGATGTCAACGTGGTGCATTTGAACATAATGTGGTAGGATTGGGATTTGGTCTGCACGTAGACCATCAAGTAGTGTTCCTACATTCTTCATGATTGTAGCCAAGCGTTCCTTTTGCTCGGCTGGGTCTGCTACATTCTCAACGGCTTCGGGACCAATGCTGATATACTGCTTGGTCATCGAATCCTCAAGTGCGATGCGATTATTCATACTGTTATACTTGGCACGAATAGCCTGCTTAAGACTGGAGAATCGGGATGCACCCCATACACCATAGGTCCAGCGACCCAACGGGTCCTCAAACCAATGGGACCTGAAATCAATTCTTACGTGGAGTATCTCGCTGGCAGGGAATATCTGAGTATCTATCTTATTCTCCCTGAAAATATACTTGTCTGCGAACATGATAGGGTTGTCCTTGCCAGCAGCAAAGGGAATGTCCCTATTGTCAACAATGGTAATTTGGTTAATAGGTAGTGATTGAACCGCCACTATACCATCACCGGAACGACCAATCAACTTGTTGATGTCATTCCCATAGACCATGAGGTTTCTCATAGCATTGATAAGGATGTCATCAAAGTCTAACTTTTCCTCAACCAACTCCTTGATAGCATTCCTGATGGTAGCATTCTTGGCATCCTTGTAGCGCACATAATAATTGTTGGCTGTCAGGCTAATGTTCCTAACTGCACCATTGAGTTCAGGGTCAAACTTCAACATGGAGTCATACAAGTCAAAGATAGTGTCATAGTTAGTATCTTTCCTGAACTTCTCGGTATCTTCAAATATATCGCTCATTCCAGCGATAGCAGCGAAGGGGGTTTTGCTTGGCGTTAAAGTAGCCACTACTGGCTTCGGTTCCGGCACTTCTTCCGGCTTTCTCCGTAACCACGAAAACAGATTCATAATATTTATGACAGACCCTTTGTTATTTCAAGGTTGCTCATCCGGTGACAAGAAAGAAAATAAACCAGCAAAAAAGCCCAAAAGTCCCCAAACCCATTGTATAAGACGCTACTTTTCGTGAAATATACTGGTCAAGAGAGTAAATCGGCCCTTCCTTGATGTCCTGAAGGTCGGCTGAAATTGTCTGAAGAGTATCGTTGATACTTATTGACGACGTTTCAAGATTTTTGATACGGAGGTCCAAATCTTCTTCATGCCGCATATGAGAACGTACATCGGTAGCAAGGTCATCAACTCTATCCTTTATCATGTCTATCCGAGTTATTAGATTCATCAGTGCTTCGTCCATTTTTCCTCACCTTCTTCCATAACCACCTTGTTGAAAATAATAAAAATGTTAATTCCAATATGAATAAAATAACCATCTCCGCTGAACCCCAACCGGGGACTTCATAACACCCTTGAAGCATTTCATCATAGCAGACCACAAAAGGTTCTGTTCCAGTGATTGCATCCCAAAATCCCTCCAGCGTGTCCCCGTCAACTTCTTTCCCCATGAGGTATAAAACACTCCATGTATGTATCATTATTTGTATGTTTGGTTTAGAAAAGTGATACGTGCTTACCCGATGGCCTATGCGTAGGCTTGGGTTCTTTATTACCACGCCACGATTCTGTGGTTGTTGTAGCCGATACCATAGGCATTGGGGATTCTCCGGTCATAGTAAAGCGGTCGATTGCGTGGGCAAGAGCCATGACTGTATCATTATGCTTGCCAACATCTACTATCTCCCCACCTTTCCATACATGAGTATCTAATTCGTGCCATATGATATTGACCTTATCACGGGTTTCGATATTGCCGTAGGGCCAATTAACCTTATCTTGTTCAAACCATGTTCGCAGGCGATTCAGAAGCCCCTGCTTTAATCCCTTATTGGATGCCTTGCTGGGATGAAAGTCAATAATAGCACCCTTCTGTTCAAGTAGGGTTTCATAAAGTCGTTGAAAACCAACATCTTCTGCGGCCACCGTAGGATTACCATAACGATTACACCACTCGATTATTGTGTCCGCTTGTTTGTCCGGCGGAAAATCATTACGTCGCCACATATCAACAAAATGGACTATGCCTTCAGCATCTTGCCGTAACACTATTAACACAGTATGGTCTTTACCTATACCATGAGAGGGGTCGAATCCGATAACGTAGCGACTATCATCACTTTGATTGCTACTACTGATTACGGCCTCCATGTCTATATTTTTCCTGACACTGCCTCTCTTGAAGACTTGGGCATCATCGTCCACGACCTTACACAAGTACTCTTGAGTGAAGGCGAGGTCGTCCTCCAAAGCGAGTTTCTGTTCCAAAAGGAAACGGGTGGAACGGAACTCGGGCCAAAGGGCGACTAACTCCACGTTCTCAGGGTCAGCCTGATAATCGTCCCAATTTGGGAATGCTGACCAACGACCTGACTTCCATGAAGGTTTGTCCAGCATTTGAGTATGGTAAAGGTCAGTATGGGCCATCGGAGTTCCGACAACGAATAAGAAGGATTGTGGGTCCAGCATTGGTGTTACTACTTTCTTGAACCAGTCGTTGACTGTTTCCATTGTTAAGTCGCCTATTTCAGCGAGAACGTCATCGAGTGCTACAACACCGGGATGCTCACCACGGATAGATGCTCCGACTGATGTTGCCTTTATCCATGCCCCATTTGTGAATTGTATCTTCTGCTTGTTTGACCTGCGCTCATTTATCTGCTTACGCAATTCGGGATGCCTCATCATATCTTCCTTTATCTCTTCAAGACGATTGACAGCCTGTTTGATGGATGCTGAGAATAACCATATTGTCATAGGCTTTCCTTTGAACTGCTCAAAGAGGCACATATGCAATAACTTGACTCGGAGAGTACAGGACTTGCTGTGGCTACGGGGAGCGATAATACAGACTCGATGGACTTCAGCACCTTGTCGGTCACCGTACATATCCATCCATTCTTGAATATGGTCAGCCCACTTGTATTCATCGGATAGCCATTCATAGAAGTGCTTGATGTCATACCTCGACCTTTGCAGGTTGAAGTTAGGCATCATTGAGGTGGCCTCCGAGTCTTAGCACATTTAGCGCACCAAGGCATATTGACTATCGCAAGATTACTGCAAGTGAATACAAGACAGTATTCAGATACAGTATTGAAAGGGGCGGGCGTCGAAAATGAATCCGATGGCGTAGGAGGCAAACGCTCTCACCCGCATCAGGCTACAATGTGGCACAGCACATATACAGTACACATTGGGGAGTCGTTGCCGCCACCATCTGTCTCGGTGATATTCAAGGTTCCGCCAGCAGCGATGTCCCAGTATGCGTCATCAATGGTTGAAACACCCTTTACGGTCTTGTTTGCACCGGAGATGTCCATAGCATCAGTGATGGCATCTGTGCCATTCTTGATTGTAATAGTATCGCTGGATGTTCCAGCAGCCTGATTGACTACCCATGCGTCAATTACTCGACTCTTTTCAGTAATCTCGACTGGGATAGTTACTGTTGGTCCACCACCCATGTCAATTCTGTATAGAATTGGTATTCCAGCCGTTACATCTAAGTTGGCTAAGTCTTTCATGTTTCTTGAATCAAACAAGTTGTGAAGTTTCACGTTCCTTGGCATATTATTCACCTTGTAATATTGACAGGGATTGGGTGATACTTAAGGATTATCGTGTTGCACTCCGGCAAAGAGCGACCCTATAAGACCATGTTGCATATCTATGATATGTGCGGCTAAACCGGGGTTGCTCATGGTATAACCGCTGCGATAATGGTAGCGGTCATGACCAGCAAGACTGGGTAATTGTATGATAGTAACTCCATCACGCTCAGTAAGAGTCTGATGGTGCAGGTGGCCGTGGAACCATAGATGGTGTGTATGCTTACCCCAATCTTCACGGGCTTCAGTAGCCATGATTGGGCCGAGTTTAGTCGGGCCGAGTTTATCACCGTGGGTAAAGCCCAGTAGGGTGTCGCCGTAGGTTAAGTATTGGCGAGTCTTTGGGGACACTATTACTGTTACATCATCTTCATTCCTGTAATATGCTGATAGATACATCATAAGAGCGAAGGTGCTATGCCGGTCATGGTTGCCGGGCATGAATGTCACTCGGACAGGGGCCACTTGACGTAATAGGTCAATGTGCTGCCGAGCAAGGTCGCAGCCTGTCATGAGTATTTCAGCAGGGGATGTAGCCATGTCCTGTGGTGTGCCACGGGTAGTAGTGCCGGTATCGGTGTCCACGTGGAACCAGTCTGAGCCAGTAGCGAGAATTATTTCATCGGGGCGGCCGGGCAAGCGGCATATGAGTTCGTTGGTCTTGTCAAAGAGCCTTTGTTCGGCTGTCGCAAGGTCATAGCCGTCGCCTACTTCATCAACCCAACCGTGTTTGCCCCAATGGAAGTCGGTAGGGGATATAACGACAGCATAGGGACTATCTGATGGCCTCATATCCATCACGGGAACGGATGCCCTTTCTTCAGGGATAAGTTTCAAGAACTCATCTAACCATTTCATACGCATGTCCCGATAGGCTTCAGCATCCTTCTTTTGCTGGACAGCCTCTTTCTTACGCATATCATCAAGTATGTCGTTGCGACGGGATTGTGCAAGTAGTTCCTTGAGCGTTTCAGGATGCTCGGATAGGATTTGTTCATCGGTGAACGGGTCGCTTGCGTGGGACCAGCCGTGGATGGTTCGATAACTATTCATCCAACGGGCAGGAAAGTTGTATTTTTCTGCGAGTTGCCTGACTGTCAGGCTGGAGCCGGAGGCATCGGAGTAGTCTTCAAGCATGGCCCTGTGGACTTCACCGGGAACAGCGATAATACCACGGACCTTCGGTAATTGGGTCAGGTAGGTATCAGTCGCCTTATCATAATGGTACAGTCGGTCCAGTAGCCATTCGGAGGTAAGATGAGGTAGGGGCTGCGATACTGCTCGCACCGGCGATTTGTCAGGTTTGCCAGCCTGTTCCCATCGGTAAATTGCCATCTCCCAACCCTTGACACTACGGGTCGGGTCAATTTCATTTAGATGTCGGGCAAATCCCATTCGGGTTTTTGGTCGGTTCGGAGCGTGCTTAATTATCAAGTCCCAATCGTTCATCAGTAATTCCACGAAAGCGGCTACTTATCAATCTTTTGAAAAAAAAATTGTAAAAAATTGTGTGGGAGGGTAGGCGGTGCCATTCCTATAAGAAGATGTAATTTTTGGATGCCAAAAAGTCACGCTATTAGGAAGGGGGACTTGAGCAGCATATCAAAAAGCCCGTTGGTGATGGTGGGCTAAACCATGTTTGACCAAGTTCACCTATGCCTCATGGTGGCTTGCCGGTGTCGGGGAGGGGGGACCACATCTTGACCACCTCAAACGTCCCTGCTATCGACTGTGACCACTTGGTAGGATGACTCAAAGGTGTCTGTCCATGTCCTGCATTCACAGGTCCAATTTACCATCACGCTTCGACCTCCGGCTACCCTGATTTCACAACAGGTTGCCATGTCTCCACAGCCACCTTCGACGTTGCACTTACGGGGTGCTACTCTTACCACATTCGCTCCATTACTCATTCTTTCACCTCTTCATCGGGTACTTCCTTTCGGACCGTTCTGTTCTCGATATTCATTACCAAGTCTTTCGCTATTGCTCGGCTAAATGTTGCATCCTCATAGTTGAGGGTCCACTCATGTTCTCTTCTCACATTCAAGTGCAGTGTGTTGAATATAGCACGCCTCCACCATGTAGGTCTGTTTGGTTCGGGGGTTCCGTCCATGATTACCGGACTGCACCCCACTATATAGTCTTAACCACGTGGCATTCTCCTTTTATATTTCAGTATCTTTGATATTATTCTTATTAGGAAGTAACTCTCCTTCCTGTATATGAGAGAGAGAAACGAGAGAGAAAAAAAAAGGTGGGGGACACCGGCTTCGACACCGACTCCCCCTGAATCCTTATCCCTATCCATAATCCTCCTAAGTTTTCGACTGTACCCGTATTCCCTGTTCAAAGGTTCCTGTGAACCCTGATACTTCTCAAGTATTCATACAACTCCTTCGCTATGTCGGGGTTGCATACCATCACATACGCTGCTATGATGTTCTTGTGGTCAAGTGCGCCACCGGCTCCGTCCAACCCACACTCATGCAGTGCATCAATCAAGTTGATGATTGCTTCAGCACTACTGCTTCGGCCATCATCGACCCTATTCTTCAATCGTCGTATCACTTCTTCTCTATCCATCTTGGTTATCTCCTACCTTTCGTCGGCATTTAGCGGATTGGGTGTGCATACTTATAGTTACCCAAGTGGCATTCTCCCTGCATTCATATTCTATATTAGGAAGTAACTCTCCTTCCTGTATAAAAGAGAGAGAATCAAGAGAGAGAGAACTTACGCCGTAACCTAAAGGGCGGGGCCGACCCGAAGGCCGACCCCATGTTACTCGGGCGTAGCAATACCCGTATCGAACCTATGACCTGTTGACTCATTCAAGAGTTGTATTCACAAATGGCCCACTCTTGAAATGCGGCCCACTCATCAGCGGAAACGTCCCATGTATCATCGCCGCCCCATGAGGCATCGACTAAGTCACCATTGGACTCATAGACTGCCCATACCCCATCACCGTCAACTAATCCATAGTCAGGCTTTCCATCCGAAGGCACCCTACCAATACGTCCACAGGGCCATAGACCACTATTGGCCCATGCTTTTTGTACTGCCCATGAAGCCTTGAAATTGGTATTTTCCTTTGTCCACTCAGGATGTGCTTCAATTACTTCATCCATACCCCATACTACTATCTCGGTTTTAATATCGGCCTCTTCATCAGTTAATTCCCGATATATTCGGGTGTCACGTGAATACCAATACTCCATTTTTCGGCGTACTAATTTCAGTCTCAGCCATACTTCTTTCGCTCTTTCTGTTATTACTTCCACAGTACACTCGCACCACGGCCACGCACACTTGGGCGTATGCCGAACCACAAGGGTCATCATTATCATCATCATTATTATCTCTATCATTTTCTCACTTTCCATCGCCATTCTCGGCAGTCCTCCGATAAGGTGGTCACCTATAATACCTACGTTCTATCATCCAGCCCATATTGGTCTATATCATTAGGAAGTAACACACCTTCCTGTATAAGAGAGAGAAAAAATAAGAGAGAGAAACTCTCAAGCCGTAACCTCAGAATGGGCCGGCCCCCGATGGACCGACCCCCAAGGGTGGCCCCCCGAAGGGGGCCGTAGTCATGTTGGGATATTCAACCAACACCTCCATCATCCCATTCAACAATTTTGTTTTCTGTGGGACTAAACCATACCATGCGGCCCGCTTCTTCTCCTACTTGGTCATTGTAGTGAACGACTGCTTGCTGAATCAACTCTTGATTCAAGCGTTCCACGAATCTACCCGACGGGTCAATTATTTCAATAAGGCACTTCTGAGCATGACCATATGAACAATCATACTCAAGGGATAGCATCGTCGTGTACGCATTGATTACAATACTCCTAAAGCGTCTATATGAAAACGTATCTACCGCATGAACCAACATATTGAGGTAATGCTCATAGTAGTTCCTACCAAAGTCACCGTTGAGCATCCAATTGAAGCGGTCAATACTCCAATGCTCAATTTTACTTTCGGGCTTGCTACCGTATAGTTCGTGTCTTAGTTGATGCAAGTCACTTCTCATTTGTTCTTTAATGGTCATCTCGGAATAGGGCTTCACAGTCCACACGCCCCACAGCACCAAGGCCATTATCATTATCATTTCAATCATTTCAATCATTTTTATCAATCCTGCCTTTCATCGGCAGTCCTCCGAGTAGGCATCCCCTATTAAACCCACCGATTCAGTATTTACAGTATATATTAGGAAGACTAATCCCCGGCTATATAGAGAGAGAGAAAAAGAGAGAAAAAAATAACATTTTAGATTCAAGCGTGAAGAATCCACAGTCCCCGAAGGGGTGGGGTTTTGATGTCCCGCAGGTCCCCTCCCTGCGCCCACTCTCGGCGGTTGGTTGGCCTCATTTCATCAGCCTCATGACCAAGGTCATGTTTGGTAGGGCGACCCACCCCGCCGCCTCAACAGCGGGGGGGTCTACATCAGGTGCCGTATCATCCCTGTTTGTGGCGAATTGAACACAAGTCCAGTCTCAGACTGCACCATCACGGGCTGAGGTGTCGTACTTCCTCGCCAGTGCTTGCAGGTCTTGGTCCATCCTGCGACCATTCCATGATGTGCCTATCCACTTCAAGGCTACCTCAATGGTTTCCCTGTCATAGCGACCCTTGGCCCAGTCAAGTGCGATGTTTCCACGGTGGTTCTTCCCCTGTGGGGTGAATGATGCCTCCATGTGGGACACTTCCTCGGTTCTAATGAGGATGGTTTCTCCGTTCTCATCCTCGCCGTAGACTGGCACGTTGCGGAATACCTCAATGTCCTCGCCTCTCACATCTGTTTGTGTGCTTGGTTGTAGTGTCTGTGGGCAGGTATCGGACCTGCTGACTCCATGCGCTTCGCAGTAGTCGCAGTTGACGTAGTTTCCAATGTGGTCATCGACCCATCGGGCAGCCTCTCTCAACACGGCTTTCGCCTCATTGAATTGCTCCTTATGGCTGTATATCATCGGGTTGCTTGAGTTGGGGAACAGTGGTTCGTCCGGTCGGAATAACCGTTTGCCGGTTTCGTGTTGTAGCCCGTGGTAAGCCAAGTGGAGTTGACGGATTTGGGCTTGGGCCATCTTGTCAGGCCCCGCCCGCTTCGTATCAACGCCAGCCATCGTGTGCTTGAGTCCTTCAGTCGTCGTCGTCAATTGCTGACGGGCAAACTGATACCTCTTAGCATTCCTGTGCCTCGCTGTGTTCACGCTCGCCATCAGGACAAGTGGGCCTAAGCCAACCAATGTCCCGATGATGGCAAGCAATATCATGCTCATTTTCTTCATCAATTCTTTCATTTATTTTCCTCCTTTGATGACTCGGATTTGCCGATTGGGTAAAGTGCGATTTTCTGACTTGACAGGCGGCGTAGTATGTCTGTAAGTAGTAGCATTCGCCGCTTCCCTTTTGCCCCTCCATGATAGCCATAATCCGATGGGGGCCGGATTACAACCTGCTTTCTGTCTCGGTTTGGTCCGAGTTAAATTAGCGAGGATGGGCATCGGTATATAATATGTTGCACGTGGCATTCTCCCTTGATTTTGACTGGATTTTCGACTGGATTTTGAAGTATGGTATTAGGAAGTATAATACCGCCCACTATAAGAGAGAGAGAAAAAAGAGAGAGAGAGAAAGGTGCCGGGGGGGTACTATGACTCCCCCCCAGCGTATTACTCGGATGTAGCAATATCCGTATCTAACCTGTGGCTTACTTGGAAGATTCAAACGTAGGGCCACTTCCAAAGTTGAACGACTTCAACACCCCAGTCCTCCGCCACGATGTTGATGTGACGGCTTGTGGTTACACTGTGGAAGTCAGGAGCGTAAATGGTCCTATCACTGTCTAAATACACAGCAACAGGCGTATTATATGAGTAAATAAGGACATGCCCAATTTCACCCATAGTCATGATTTTCTGACCGCTTCCAAATTGTCTGATAGCAGGAGCCTGCCGAAGCAACCTCCTAACCTTGTTGTTTATTTTTTCTGCTATTCTATTCCCCCCTGTTCTCTCGTAAGATAAACAGCCGAGGGGGTGTCCCTATATGAACCCATCGCTCAAGCAGTTAGTCTATATTATATTAGGAAGACTAATGCGCCGCCCCAAAAGAGAGAGAAAAAAGAGAGAGAGAAACACTTCCTAATCAGTTAATAATTAACATCGAAAGAGAGAGAGAGAAAAATGTTATTTTTTGCTTCAGACCGGCCCATTTTGGGCCTGATTTTACCCCTTCGGCGGGCCATTTTCAGGGGTCCGGCCCTGCGAGCCGACTAACACCTACTATATAACAATAGATACCCAAGCCTTATACCTAAACGTGTTTTCGGCTCACGTGCGAGAACATCCGCCGAGGCAATTGGACTACCGGCAGTGGGCGACCACTCCGGCACAGCGGCTCAACCCGCTGGTGGCTAAACCACTCCCTGAGTGGAAAGGGCGGCAACGATGGAGGACTCAGTGAAGCGGTCCTCCGAACCCCTCCGGTGAACGTGGAGGACTTGATAGCATCATGTAGTGGTACGGCAACCTACCGCCCGATTAGATTCAACATTGGACTGGTTATGACAGTCTAATGCAGTAGTGGCGTAGTGATGGAAAGTCCGATGATACGGTGGCGTGAGGGGATGCTCAATTGAGCAATTATCCATTTCAATATCCTATTCACATATCGCATTGAAGAATGCGATTTTCACTTGAGGACTGTGCAACAGTCTTCACAATAGTCCCAAAGGGACAAAGGAGGCATATGATAAGATGAATGCAAACAATTTGAGCATGACAATGAATGACACTGTGACCGTGGTAATGGTTGCGTTGGGGATGGTGGTCTTAGCACTACTATACCTACGTGGCCCGCCGACAGTCGGTATGGAGTTGGAGGTTATCCGCAAGGACCGCACCCACCCCGTATCGGCTTTCGCACGCTACCTTGGCCGCATGACCGGACGAACCGAAACTGAGTATGTGGGTTATACCCACAACCACGTTGATGACCTCAAGGTAGTCGATGATGGTTCACTCAACGCCGGCGGAGTAGAATTGGTAACCCCAGTGATGCCCGTCGAATCCCGTGGCCTCATCAAGAGGATATGCGATGCTCTACGGGGCATCGTGACCACGGACGGTTCATGTGGGGTCCACGTTCACCTTGGCTTAGTCCCACGGGACGAGTTTGAGAGTGGGTATGGCCCACAATGGGGCAGCGATGACCCAAAGTGGCGTGACCTCAACGGTTGGCTTGGCCGAATACTGATAGCGTACGGATGGTTTGAGACTGCAATCGGACAATGTTTGTCACCCTCAAGAAGAGGGGGCGGCGGAGTCCACGGGGGGGATAGAACCTCAACGATGATTCGCAGGATTAACGAGTGTTTGTATGATATGGATTACCAACTTCATGCACTTGACAAGAAGACCGACCCAACAGCGGTTCGACGTATTTATGATGCGTTGACCGGCGGCGGACGATACTACAAAGTCAACTACACATCAATCCGCAAGTACGGCACAGTGGAGTTTCGACAGCATCAAGGGAGTATCAATCCGATTCACCTTAACGCATGGACCGACCTATTGGTTGCATTGACTACGGCTGCCCGTCAGCCGTGGATGAGAAGCCGTGGTCGTGACCCTTGCTCCTACCCTCAGTCCTTAGCCGGACTGTGGGCATGGCTCGGAGTCAACCCTCAATCAGACATGGCGCAAGTCATGGAGAGGCGTAAGAAGCGTTTTGCAGGTGAATTGTCAGTCGATGAGGCTTGCGACGAATGCGGTTCAAGCCGTTGTGATAGGGACGATTATTGCCCACACTCAGCGGGACAGCCGCATCAGAACACAGAATACATGCAAGCCGTTGAAGATGAACGTCAGATGGATGAAGTATGTGGCTACTGTGAAGAGGATGAATGGAACTGTGAATGCGGTTCTGTTTCTATCGTCGGCATGTGGATGGCTATGCTTGCACCCTTCGTACTAATCGTTGGGTGTGGCATCGGTGCATACCACGCCGTAGGTCGCAAGTTCGGCATGAAGAAGAATCTCAAGTCGTTGAAGCGATTGTTCACAGGGTTAACCTCCCGTGGCAAGGCGGCGTCGGGTTTTGCACTACGCACTTTGAGCGGATGCAACCCCAATACTCACAAGAGGATTGCCGGCAAGCCGGCGACGTGGGTTCTCAAGGATAACGTGTCCGCACATATCCTCGCACCGAACATGGGCAAGTTGCTCGACCCCGAGACTCAATTGGTCCTACTACATACACGACTACCTACCGATGGAGCGAACACAATGAAGAACGCACATCCACATAGGGACCCGCAAGGAGTTGGTATCACTTTGGTTCACAACGGGATGGTATGGGACCATAACAAGTCCTTCCCTGAAGATGTGAAGCCACAGACAGAATGCGACAGTGAGGTTATTGCAGCACAATTGGCTGACGGGGGCATTGAAGCCGTCGTCGCCAACCTAAGCGGCAGCATGGCCCTATTGTGGCACGATGAGCGTGAATCCGGCGTTCTAAACGCATGGCGCAACGATGGCAACCCACTACACTTCAGCCGCCTTGACAGCAAGTCAGGACCCGTTGTATTCGGTTCGACTGAGAAGCACCTGAAGGATGCTTACAAGAACCGTTTGGTCAAGGTCCACTCATGCGTTGAAGGTCGCCATTACAAGGTATATCCTGACGGCACGATTACACATGAGGACATCGCCGGAAGCGAATACACCTACTACACCCGTTATGTCCGCTGGAGTACGGGAACTACCGACATCAGCGGCACCGACGATTGGACCGACGTTCAAGACGACTTTGGACTGGTGGACTACTACCGCAAGCGTGATGAGAAGAAGCGTGGCAAGCACACGTATGACTCATCCAACCATCAAGGAGTCAGACCCGACGGCACTACATACGACCTACCGCACAATGTTGACCCACTGATGGACCAACTTGACATGATTGACCTTGAGAACGGCGAGTGGGACCCCGAGAACTATCGGGCGTCCAACCTATACGGCGACTACTCATGGGCTTGAGTCGGAACTACACAGCACCCATAGACACGTGCATTCATTGACATGCTCATACAATGCACCATTGGCCCCACCTTGAAGGCGGCAACATGACCGCAAGGCTTCGCCCACAGGCAAGCCGAACCCCAATCCGGTAGATACCGGCGGAGAGGCTGCAACTCCGACATCAACAGCCCCCTATTCCCGCCACGGCAACGTGGCATTTCACTTTCCATGAAGACCATCGAATTGCATGGTCGAACCGTGACAACAATACCGACGACAGACCCACGACATGACAACGCCGACGATACAAGAATGCCTTGTTTCGACTGCGGAAGTCAAGCCGCAGTGGTCGTGCTTGAAGGCAAGCCCTTCAAGTCCGGCTGGTTGTGGTGTGGGGTTTGCTCCGTAGGAGGTTGAATCGGTTCGATGGTCTGATGAGAGCCGGCAACATGACCGGAGCCTACGGGCAGTAAGTAGTCCCGACTACGCAAGCGGGCAGGGGCCACGGGGGGAGCCACCACTAATCCCCCCACTCATATTCAAGTCGGGGGCGGTCACGCCTCCGGCCTGTCCTCAGAACGGGCGGGGTCGGCATAACGCCGGCCTCGTCCCCTGAGATTTTTTTCATAATTTTTTTTTCATTAGACTTAGAGATTAGTCAAAGAGAAAAAGAGAGAGAGAGAAAGAAAAAAGAATATAAAAGAGAGAGAAAGAAAAAAGAAAGAGAGAAAAAGAGAGAGAAAAATCTTTCCTTCCTAATATATTAGGAAGACGTAGTCTTCTGAAAAAAAAGAGAGAGAAAAAGTATCATTTTCCATCCGAGGGTTTATAGGTAGCCGTTGGCATACTTCCTAATTAGGAAGGCGTAGCCGGCGCACGTATAGAGAGAGAGTCGATTGCTGGGGGGTCAGGTTTATAAGGGTCGGCTGGCATGTTAATGGGGGATTGGTCGGTTTTGGTTCGGACTTGAACCGGCACACCTGATTTACCTGTTGCACCTGATGTAATTTTGATACTTGGTGTTGCTGAGAACACCTCAGAACTAAAAAACCCCTCTTAATCTGTATGAGGGGAGGGTTTCCAACCAAAATCCGGTGTAATAATTACACCTACTTTACCTACTGCATTAAGTATCACAGGGCCACGCCCCACCCACCTGTCCGCCGGCTACATCAGACCCATAGACAACCGCTATCTGACCCCTGCCATCACCCTCCGAATCAACGCCCTGCTCGCCTGTGCTTATATAGGACATAGCCCTACAAGGGTTTATAGGCTACCGATGACAACAATATATTGAGGAACAACAATGGAGCCGAACGCAGCATATGTAAGAGCGATTGTGGCGACTGCAAAGGTTGGTAATGACCTATGGCAGTGGCTATGTGATAAACACCCGAACGTAGCGATAGAGTATGAGAAGCACGTCGGAGGACGAGAGGTGGTAGAATGAGCGACCACGCATTGATACAAGCCTATGACCGACTATTGCACCAATTGTTGCCAGCGGATGTAGTGTCTGCTGAATTGGGAATAATACTGGAGCAATTGGAGAAGGAGGGATGGAAGTGAGCATGATGCAGCAGCACCACAGGTTTATATTAGATGGACGACAAAATAATAGTGAGGGAGAAGAATGAACGACAAGATAGAAGACAGAATACTACTATGTAGGGACGATTCATGCTGTGTGAGGACAGTATGGAAAAGCAAGATTACGCCTGAGAACGGATTATTCGGGCCTGACCACTATACATCGTACCGATGCCCACAGTGCGACATGCCGTTAGTAGCGGACCCAATGCTGGCCCACGCTGACGAATCACAGGACTTGTTGGATGAGGTGCTATTTTACTTTGAAAGGATTGACCACATGCTCAACCCTGAAGGTAAGATACATGACCTGAGACACAGGATTGCCAAGCATCTTGGAGGCAACCGTTGAAGGGTTTATAGGAGACCAATGGTAGGATATAGTGAGGGAGAACAATGAGCGAGGTAGTAAGATACTGGTTGGATAACAACAACCTGACACTGAAGGACCTGCCCCCAAGTGTGGCAAGCCACCTACGGGCAGCAGAAGACAAGAAGAAGAGGAAAATGACAGACAAGGAGGGAAACGAATGAAGACAGTAACAGTAACATATGTGATAGGGGTGCCGAGCGACGTAAGTGATACCACGATAGAAGATAACGTCTATCAGGCAATTGAATTGGGCATTGGGTTGGGCGATATAACAGACCTACAAATCGAGAGTGATGAAGAATGATTGATATAAATGAAAAATTGATTTTATTGAATGTGATAAACCATTGGAAGTTCAAAGAGGTTGAAGCAGAAGTCAAGCGATTGCGTCAAGGCATCATTGATATTGCCGACAAATGGGAGCGACCATCTATTTTGCGTGGTTTCCTCAAGGAACTAATGGAGTTGATTGAATGAGCATACAAGTGAAGACAAAAGCACAGCGAGACAAATTGAAGCAGGACGTGACCGCATCTATCATCAAGATGCTGGACCGTGGAACAAGCCCGTGGAAGAAACCGTGGGCTGGTGGCGGTCTAACTATGGCACATAACGGACAGACCAGCAAATTATACCGTGGTATCAACAGCCTGTGGCTACCCAGCGTGGCCGTTGAGAAGGGCTATGAAACAAACCAGTGGGCGACCTACAAGCAGTGGGGAGAGGTCCATGCTAAGATACTACGCAAGCAGGGCAAGAAGATTGAGCAGCGTGGCTATGGCCGCAACAAGTATCTGTGGAACGTGACCGATAACTGCAAGGTCGGCGTAATCAACCAAGGGGAGAAGGCAACACCTGTGTTGTTTTACAAGCCGCTACGCATCACAGAAGAAGATGACAACGGCGACAAGACCGAGAAGGTCATACCGCTACTGAAAACCTTCGCTGTGTTCAACAGGGACCAAACCCTACTACCAGCCCTACCAAAGCAAAAGGGCAAGGAGGGGCTGGGCGACATGACCGAGGCTGAGACTACCCTCATGGGCTTCATCGAGGACCATGAGGTTGACCTGCGCTACGGTGGGAGTCGAGCCGCTTTCAACTACCGTGATGACTTCATCAAGATGCCGAAGCGTGATAACTTCAGGACAACGCAGGGACACCTTGCGACGTTGGCCCATGAGTTCGTCCACTGGACCGGATTCAAGACCCGCTTGAACCGCAACATAGAGAACCGTATGGGCGACTTTGACTACGCCCGTGAGGAATTGGTAGCCGAGACTGGTTCAGCCATGCTGTGCGCTATGCTGGGCATACCATATGACGCTCTTGAGAACCACGCCTCATACATCGCATCGTGGGCTACCCGCCTACGTGAAAAGGACGGCCATGAATACCTGTTCAAAGCCACGTCAGCGGCACAGAAGGCCGTGGACTACATACTGAAGACCGACTTCACAAAGGAGGCGGGCAAATGACATACTACAAGATTCCGCACGAAGGGGGCGGTGAAACACCAGCCCGCTATCACCTTGGGGAACTCCGTGTCCGTGAAAAACCTAAGCATTGGTGCGACGTTGGTAAGTCCGGCAAGAAGCGGGCAGGTATGCACCCACGCCACTATTCGTTTTGGGCATGGGGATATGACGAATGCCCGATTTGTGGTGAAAAGTTGGGTGATGCAGGGGTTTATAAGGGACCATCGGCAAGTAATAGTGAGGGGAGTAAATGAAGAAGTTGAAGTTAGTGATATGGGCCTTTCCATGTGATAGGTGCGGCGGTATGAACAAGGTCGGACTGGATGAAAGGGACCGAAGCGCATCGGAGAACTGCGCTTGCTTTGAGGGGAAACAATGAACATATTCGTATTGGACTTAGGTGGCGAGGCGTGGAACTACGGGCCACAGGTTTATAAGTAGGCGATGGTAATATTATAGTGAGGGAACAAGGATGACGATAACCATGAAGGATAAATATTTGAAGGACGAATGGACTCGGTTGGTCGAGTCTATGCAAGAGAGTAATGAGGCTGTCAGGAGCGCATACAGCAAGGCTATTGCAGCCCTGCAACAACTTGCGTTCTTGATTGGCGACAGTGATATGTCAGCAACACTGAAACAACAAATGCTGGCACTGATAGAGGAAGTGATAGAATGAGATTGAAGAAGGAAGATAGAACAGGAATAAACACAGTAAAGGATTGGTGGCATGGTGAAGACCTCATCAACCAAATCCGCAGCGCATTGATGTCAGGACGGATGCTAAGTGGTGTGGAATATCAACGTGTCAAACCGCCGCAGAATAACCCCGATGGCAGCGACTATTCACCTGAGCAGCGTACCGCATGGTGGCACAAGACATTGACCGATGGGATAGTGCGTTATATCAATGAGCAACTAAAGCGAGATTTAAAGGCGGCCCTGAATCAGCGGTGGCGATTCAACAGTGCCAAGGTAGTAGTACATACTCTTAAGGTAAGCATAGCATTCAGGGATAAATACCCACAAGCAGCACTGTTGGGTTCAACGGTTCAGGGATATACTGGTACAAAACACGTCAGGGCATACCGTGATGATGAGAAGGTGCCGTGGGATAGTATCAACAGGACAAAGAAGATTTGGCCCATCAATACTACGGCGATACTCGGTGCATTGGCAGGGCTGCAACCTGCCCTTGATGTAGCGGCTAAGAAGGCCGAGGAAGGGGAGCGACTACGGCAAATTGATAACCGTAAGCGGAGCATTAAGCATTACAAGGCGGGTATTGTCGCTCGACAGGCTGACATAGATGCCTTTGATGTCGAGAAGAATAACGCCGATAGAGAGGCCATTGAGAATTGGTTGAAGACCATGCCCGACTGCATTCCTGCGAACAGCAACGTCAAGGAGTTGGCACGACGCAGGGTCAATAATGACTTGGCAGGTCATACAAGCAGAATCAGTTGGGTTAAGCAAGCCCACAAATCAATAGCGGTGAATGAAGCATGGCTCGCTGAGAACGGGGGTGAAGAGGAATGAGGTATCTGAATCAACTACGGACTGAGATACAGGAACGGCTCATGGCTGGTGGGTCCCTACATCCGATGTATATTCACGGACTGGTAGAAGTGCTGGCACTGATTGGTGATATAGAGCAGGAGGCGATGGGAGAATGAATATCAGGGATTACTGGCGTGAAATTGAGGCGGCTCTCGGTTATAATTGTGAGGCCATCGTCAACCCTGCTGGTCAGGGTTGGCACGTCTATATCAAGAGGTATGAGGGACCCAGCGGAATTATCATCGGGCAGGGTCAAGCACCCATGCTACCGGCGGCAGTGCTGGAGGCACTGAAGGCGGCGCACAAGAGGGTGGTCGGATGAATAATTTTTTCCAAAAAAAAATTGAGAGGTTGATGGCATGAGTCTAAAGCAAGTCAATGCGTACTGTGTTCATTTGCGATGCTATGACTGTGGAGAGGTGGCTCATGGTCATACTGGCCGCCACTTCAACCTGCTTGCACTTAAGCACGTCAAGGAGCATCATTGTGATGGCTTGGATGAAATGCAGATATACAATAAGGCACCGGAATTGGCAGCCGAGTTAATGTATATTCAGCGTTGCGTAGCCTTTCAAGTGAAGCCACAGGTTAATAAGGGACCGCTGGCACATAATAATGAGGGAGAAGAATGAGCAATTACTTGAAGGAGGGTCAATGGACCTTCAGGCTTGAGGATGTATCGGAGTCGTCATGGCCCGATGTAGTATGCGTGGGTTGTGATGTAGTCATGAGGCCACGTAAAGACTGGAACGATAAGTTCAAGGGGGTATGCACATCATGTCAATACTGACAACGGTAGCGATATGGATGACATTCATGATGACCTTTATTCAGACAATGGTATGGTTGAGTATGTGGTCATTTTGGAAAGTATTAACGGAGGATGAAAAATGAATGAGAAGAATATGGCAAGACCTTGCCCCAAATGTGGGGCATTGATAGGATGGATAAGTGGATGCGGAACAGAAGGCGACTTTGATTATGAGCCGGCCCGCATCTTGACTGACTGCTTTTGTACGATGGGTGATGACGAATGAGTGAATTAGAAGTGGTTTTTAAAGAAGCAGTAAAACAAGCAGGCCGAGCAAATGAATTGTTGAAGTTGTGCATAGAAGCGCAGGATTTCATACAGGCCGAACTTGAGCAGACTGACTATGGTGTGCAACGGTTGAGGAAGCAGATATGGCTTAACAGATTTGCTGGGTTTGTATTGAAGACGAAGCAGGAGTTGGAAGACGATGCCGAGTAATCCGTGGACGGACCGAGCGGTGAATACATCCTTCGTGCCTTGCGAACAGTGCAAGCGGGTGTATGTCATGGAAGGCAAGTGCAAGAGGTGTCAGAAGTGGGAGAAGGAGATTGAGAAGTGGAGGGCTATCTATGGTAAGCGAATACCAAACGCTGATTGATAAGTGCAACGACTATCTTGACCTGATTGAAATGATGATGCCCCATGTCAAGGACGATGGTGTTCTTCAGCACGTAGGGTTTATATTGGACCAATGGGACAAGATATATGAGCAACAGTATTGAGGATGATAAGATGAGAGTGAGAAGAGTAGTAAAGACAAAGAGCAGGCATGAGGTCGAGCGTATGCTGGTCGAAGCCAAGACAAGAGCCGCTGCGTGGAAAGCGCATTATCATAGCGGCAAGATGAGTGTCAGGGAGAATGCCGAGGCACTCAGGAATTACACGGCCTTGCGTGGCGTTGTTAAGTCGCTGCGCTGGGTCTTAGGAGAATTAGATGAGGGAGAATCCCCTTTAGATTGAGGTGAATAAAATGAAATGTGAAATATGTGATAGAGCAAATGCAGAAAATGTAGGTATAATGTGTAGTGGGCATCGAGTATGTATGCTGTGCATTGACAACATGGTAAGGAAGGCGATTAACGCCAAGAAAAATGTAGATTTGGCACGAAGGGGGTGCTGTTTATGAACGATGATATAGTTGAAATAAAGCAAATACTGGCAAGATTGAAGCGGGACATGGATGATATTCATGAGAGGCTCGACAGACTGGAGGGCTTGCGCCAATTGTTCACGGCGATAGAAGAATTGCAGCGGTATGTAGCCGACATGGATAATGTGCCGGCTGGACTGGCATTCACATTATTGAGGCGATAGGATGGCAAGAGTGATTCGGCCTGACGGACATCAGTATGTGTTGGGTATGAGCGAGAGCCTGCCCATGAACATAAGCACGCTGACTAAGATAATAGAGGGGCCAATGGAAGTGGTGGAATTGAGCAAGGACTTTGCGATGGTATGTAATAAGGACTTGATGGATGAGGCCAGCCCTGAGTCGCCACAATTGAACGTGTCAGCAGCGGCGTTGCTGCACCGCATGTTCAATCTGATTCAACCAGTAATGGGTACAATTGTGCTGCTTGATATGGATGATGCGTTGTTCATGTCGAAGGGTATATAAGTAGCCGAGGACAAGAATATATTGGAGGAATGAAAGTGGACGAGTATAACATGGACAAGAGCCTGTCGCTCTATGCTGGCCTATTGAACAAAGTATTGTTCATCAAAGCCAAGACAAAGAGGGTGGCAGATAAAGAAACGAACAAGATAATTGAGGACCTGCAACGGACGGTGGAGTGGATGAGGGATGAACATATCGCTCATAACATCGAAGCCATTGAACGGAGGCAGGGAGTATGATATTCATTGATAGACAAGGTAGGGCATGGCATGGTGAACTCATTGAGTGCAACGGGTGTCAAATGAAATGCCTAAGATATGAAACGATTCGCAAGACGGATAAAGAGGTAGACCCCAAAGGCAAGCGTAGGTATTCCTATGCCTATGAGGTTGAAGTAGGACTATATGCTGGAATGAACATATGTACCGAATGTGGTGCCAAGTGGGGAGAGGCAAAGTCCGAGTAATATAGCAGATTCATGGGGGTGGATGGGTTTATCCTTCCTCTCGGTGTGTTCCTCCTGCCCACCACCCCCTCCTGCTTATGAGGTGATAATATGAAACATGAACGATTTAGAGATGCAGTAGCAGAGATGCTCAAGACAGCACCGGAGGGTCTATCGACCCTTCAGATTAGGGACAGAATAAGTGAGTTGCTGAGGTCGTACCCAGCGAATCACGCATTTGGGAACGCCGTAAGAAAAATACCCGGCGTTTTCAAGTTAGATACTACTATGACTGGCAGCATGAATGTGCGTCGGCAAGTGATATGGTCCATAGATTATGATAGATATGCAGAATGGAGGGAAGGTAAGTGTTGATTGAAGACCACTACTTTGCTGACCCCCGTGAAATTATTGTTGATGACGTACAAGTATTCAACAGAAGCACTAAGACTGGTAAGATGGTTGAAGAACCTACTATCACTCTAAGATATAGACGGGACTTATTGACCTTGAAGGGTAAGTCTTTGATGTGGGATTTACTGGACGCCCTGCATTCAAACCCGCTACCGAGGAACCCAATCAATATTGATTTGTTTAGACCAACGCTCGATACGGACCCAGCACATGAAATACTGGATGACCTGATAGCGGAGGCTGATGCGAATTACGTTTGCCTCTTGGTCGATAAAAACCTAAACGTGCAAGTGGTATGTAAGGATGACAGGCAAGCCCCTGATATGATACTACGTGGTATCGCTGACATGGTGGGCAAATGGTCTGTCATTTACCCAGTTATGACATATGTTAACAAGGTAGGTTCGCACAATACAAAGACTGCTGTGTTCAGTAGTCAGTATGGTAATGTGATAGTGTGGGACTTAGGCCATAAATTGCTGTTCACGTGCTTCGCAACGCTACCAAATGGTATAGCGGTAGCACCGAGGGGTCATGTCATGTTGCACAAGCAGCAGGATATGTTCTATGACGTAGCAAGGAACATGGTGGAGTTAATGATGGCGTCGCTTAAGGCAGCACGTCATACAATAGAGAAGGCTGACCCTGTGATATGGCAAGACTGGACCGAGGGTGGTTACATGAGAACCCTTGAATCAGATACTATTGCTCATGACCGTTGGGGCAAGTTGGGGGGATGGGTATGAATTGTGTCAGAATATGTCAGTCCGAATTGACGCAAAAAAACCGATGGACTGCGAGCCTATTCGCTGAATTATGTTATTGTGTCATAGAGGTTGGAATAAGAGTCGCTTCTTTGTTACATAGTTACTATATCTCTCTACCCTTTAGACATAATAACACAATTAACGAAAACCGAGGGACTGAGAGCCTAAAAATTGCGTCAGTTGCGACTGACATAATCTGACATAATTGAGGTGAGAACAATGGGAAGTGCAAACAAGAATAGAATAAAGACAAGAATATGGAAGTATCTAATGGATAAGGGGCCTATGCCGATAGCGAGTATGCGTGAAGACCTTGACTGGTTGGGAACACCTAATGAGGTGAGTCAGATGTTGGACCGTAGTTATCTGTTTGAAAAGGTCGGGACTACAAAGGTTGGGCCGTCAGGAATAGCCGGAATCAACGGAACAACGGCAGGTGGCGGCTATGTAGTCGTGGTATGGGGTGCGCTACCTCTTGAGATAGCGACCAAGAAGTTCTTGGAACCCCGCAAACATCAAATAAGGCCGTTGTCAAAACAACCAGCATTCGTGAGAAAATATGTGGAGGAAAAATTAGATGAGCAGAATAAGTGAAGGAGAACTGGACCTGTATTGGAACAGTGATATAGACTTTGAACAGATTGATGGGTGTTTGGTTATAGCAAAGCCGGAGTTCGGCGCAGCATCCTATGTTGCAGCCAGTAGTGTTATTGATATAGACAAGCCTGCTGGTAGGCTGATAACCAAGTATGATTTTCAGGATGTGTTTAATCATATCCCTGACTTTGAAGAACCCGGCTGGCCGGTCTATATCACCGAAGCAGCCGAAAAAAAGTGGGTCGTTCTTGTCATAGACTTATGGCGACCATTGGTGATGATGCCCGGTGAAGCGCAGTCAACATGGATATACACCTATCCTGTAATCAGGGACTTTGTTTCCCTACTACGTAATCATGGGTGCGAGGAACTATGTTATTTGGGTGCTACTGCTCCCAATGATTCATTCCCAAAGAATGTGTTCGGTCAACCAAAGCGAACCCGAATCTATGAGTATCACTTTGGAGAAGGGCGCAAGTCAACATCGAAGGCTTTCCTATTACCTCCGGTTTGGATATTCCCATACCTCTTCAATGCCTCCGGCGGCAAGGGGTGGATAACATTCACTGGTTTCAAGGAGAATACCAAAGACCCAGTAGATTATGTTGCTGCTGAAACATTGGGCAATTACCTTTCCAAGACTTTAAGTATGTCGGTTGATAAAAAGGTAATGATGAATGCTGCTGATAGAATCCGAGAAGAAGAAACTGCAAGTGCTGAAATGATAGAAGAGGCAACGAAGGCTGTTGCTTCTATGCTACCTAAACAACCGAATACTAATGACAATATGTGGGGGTGAGTTCGTGGATATTTTCAAGGAGGTCGAAGGATTCTGCGATGCTAACCATTATGTTGATGTCAAGGATAAAGTCCCCGTCTTTCTATGTTCTATCGGCACTCATATCTTCAATGGTCTGAACAAGTGCGGCTACTGCCCGCATGAGCCGAATGAGCAGGGTGATTGGGCTATCAACGAGTGCATACTCAGGCACAACAGACCACCTATCTATACACCAATGTCCCATATTGCCGACACCCGACTTCATATTATGATGCGTGGTGCTAAAGGTAGTGGTAAGTCAATACTTATTCAAATGTTCCTTGCGCCCCGTACCGGCCTTCTATATCACCAACACGCTAATGATTTAGGTCTTGGTTTCAGGACTGACATCGGCCCGAATAGTATAACGGAGGCTGGTATGTTTGGTTCGGTTGATGAGAACGGCGACATAGTGGGCGCACCGTTGGCACGTGAAATGTGCGGTGGCTTTCTCGGCTTTGAAGAGATGTCCACCCTACTTGATGCGTCTAAGAAGGACCATAGTGTTGACATCAAGAACCAACTACTGACATCCACCGATAATGGGAGAGTCAAGAAGATTATGCGTAGTGGGTGGGTCGAGTATCTGACTCGCTATACTCTATGGGGCGGGAGTCAGCCCGGTCGAATGGACCTTGAATCAGGTCTTGACCGACGTTTCTTTGTTATAGACATTGAAATGAATGCTGCCAAGGAGCAAGCATACAAGGAGGCTCAGAATAAACAGGCTTCTATGACTGCTGCCGAGCGATTACCTTTGGTGGATAAGGTTCGTGAAATACAGGAATGGATTCTCAAGCGAACCGTCAACTTCATGTCTAATCCTCCTACTGGAATTGTGTTCAGCGAGGCTATCAATGAATGGTTGATGCAGGATAGTGTCAGGGGCCATGAGGCCGACCTATTCCGTCGCCTTGCTATCGGCTACACAGTAATGCGTGAAAATTATGAGGGTGGAAAACCAATGATGATTGAAATGACACCATACCTACGCAACCTACTCGACCAATCCCTTACTATGCGTCGCAACGTAATGGATGAAGACATCAGACTTGTCAAGAATGCACTATGGAATACTGAAATGACTCGACGCAATCTTCTCAAGGAGATTGCCCGTATGATTACGCAGGGCGATTACCAAGCAGCAAAGCGATGGGTTGAGGATAATCTTATGGGTCATTCGTGGTATAATGAATATAAGCAAACCAAAGGTGGCAGGGGGCGCAAGGGTATCTTGGCTTTCATTGGCTACCAAGCGACTGAGAAGAAGCAAGAGTGGGGTGGTGAATGATGGCGAATGCTAAGACCCCAGTAAATACCCACAAGAAGAACAGGGTTGCCAAGACTCTCAATCATTATCATTGGCGCACTGCTGCCCTAAAGTATGTTATGAAGAATGGACCTACCCCTCTTGAATTATTACTTGATGTAGTAGTGAATGCTCAGGGTCGCCCATTCAGTCGCACAAGGCCGACAATGTATCAGGCATCCTCATCCTTACGGATTGATGAAAGGTTCATCGCTGTTGAAACAGAAGTGAATAAGAAGCATTACTTCCCCGTATTATTATATGAGGCTGATGAAACGAATCCTGAAGTTAAAGAATTAAGGAGGCGAATGAATGAAGAGTAAGCGATTGATTGAGCAAAGGATTGAGCATGAAATTGACCCATTGATTCTCAAGACCCTACTATGGGTTCTTGAGTCCCCTGAGTGTCCGTTTTGCGCCCACCCTCAGCAGGCTGATTTGGAAATGAAAATACACCGTGATGAAATGACCCCATCGTTCCTTGAAACAAAGATGAATTGGCCGATGGGTACGGTGGATGAGCATATGAATGACCACATTCAGTATGACCCAGTAGAAGCGCAACACATAGAGAAGATGCGTAAGGAATCCATCAGCACTTTGAACGTGGCTGAAGACCTTGTTCAGCGACTCATATCATGGGTCGATGAATTGGAGCAACGCAAGGCTACTGAAGGCTTGACTTCAGAATGGATTGCTGATGCTACCAAATTGCTTGGTCAGGGTCAGGGGTTCCTCAAATTGATTGGGACTCTCAAGAAGGAGATAGGGGTTGACTCTCAACTCCTACTGGCTGACCGCAAGGTGGATGCAATCATGGGCATCCTTGTTGATACACTACGCAAC
>CEUX01049345.1_pt1 | contig 33832 bp, 40 predicted proteins | sample 531361 | NCBI WGS metagenome assembly CEUX01 (sample SAMEA2622736, study PRJEB7988) | marine metagenome | isolation source: saline water (ENVO:00002010), including
ACCAATTTGTATCATAGGTTTTGATTCATTAAATAAATGTCTTTGTGCTAGTGTAATCTTCAAAATGACTCCAATATTTCCATTGTCTTTTTAACAAATACTTTCTCTGAGTATTTTTGTTCAAACAATCTTCTTGTTTCTCTTGAACATTGTTCATAGAAGGCTACATCTTCTTTCAATCTTTGAGCTAATTCAATACCTTTATTAAGGTCTCCCTCTTCAATAGTAGTTTGTGGATGTAAATCTTTTTGTGGATTTACTTGGTCATAACCAATACAAGGTATACCATGAAATGATAGATTCAAATTAAATGTACCAGCTGATGGTGTTCCTAATTGAACTCCCATATAAAATTTAGATATTACGTGAATCCATTGATACCATTGCATCCAATCGAGATGAGTTATATCAAGTTGTCTCTCTTCTGGTTTCATTCGACCAGTAGTTGGAGCATAAATTGGTAGTCCTACTTGTTTACCAACTATGTAAGAATCGAACCCACGATAAGCACTAACAAAGTTACCACCAATAATTACACCATCTTTACTACCACCACCACAAGGTAAAATTGTATCATTACCATCTAAATTATCTGTAATCATAACACTTTGTAATAACTCACATCTCTTTTGAGTTAGTCCACGATAATATTTCAAATCAACATCATTATGACAAAATATTAAATCTGCTTCTAATAAACAATTATAGTACCAAACTTGTGTACCAATCTCATCATCTTGCCAATAAGAATATGTACTCTCTTGCATTATACATATTTTTTTACAAACACGTTTCAACTCTTCCATCATATTGAATTGTTGAACTACTTGTTTATTTTTTGGTATAATAACGATACCTACATCATATGTATCTTTTTTTACTTCCCTAATTAATGGTAGTGGTACGTGTTCTGCTCCAAGTGCACAAACCCAAGCTACATCAGTTCTCATATTTGGGTGATTTCTTGGTACACCACCTTGATAACCAGCTTCTGAAAAAAACCCTATTTTCATCTCTTGTCCTTTAATACAATCATAAAACAATTATAATATGGTATAAATTCTGGAGTCCAATAGTTCCAATTAATATGAGTATCATCAAGTGCATAAACATCCATTGTTTTGTTAAACATTAATTTTGGAATAATATTGTCACGTACATAACTGAATTTTTCTTTATGTTCTTGTGTAGATGTATGAAATTCAATAATCATATCACCAACATTATAATTTAAATAATCTAAATATTCATCGGTGAATATATTATACTCATCACCTTCAATATCTATTTTTAATAAATCTATTCTATATATATCTTTTATGAGCTCTTTGAATGTAGTAGATGGTAAAACTATATTTAAATCATCCCAATTTAGTTTTCGTTCACCAGATGCATCTGATATAATTTTTTCTGTCAATGTCCAATTGTCTACATCTTTAAAATTCTTTTTTATAAGTTCTATGTATGGTGGATTTGGTTCAACCATATGTATGTGTTTTAAATTTGGATTTGATTTTAAAGCTAACCAAGATATAACACCAGTACTAGCACCAATATCTACTACTACTGCATCATCTTTGATATTTTTGACAACATCATAATAACTTGATTCTAACTCGGCAGTATTATTCCATTCATTTTCAAAGAAGTTACTCTTATCAAAATCACCAAAATCAAAGTTATCATACAAATCTCTTATCACTCTTTATTTCCTAAATTATTATCTCTTTCAAATTCTTCTATACTTTCCCACACTTCGGCTTGACTATCACCTGGTAATACTCGATATGAATCTGAATCTTCGTGGTGTGTAGATACTTCAAATATTCTACCATCAGTTATAGCTTCTAATTGGTGTGGTTGACCAGGATATTGTCTAACTACCCAACCAGGTGACAAACCTACTGTTGTCGGATAAGCGTTTTCGGTATCAATAAATGTATATTTAAATTCTCCTTCTTCAACCCACCAAGTTTCATCTTTATTCATATGGTAGTGCATTGAAAACTTACAACCAGCTTTAAATACTAATATTTTTCCACAATACTTTTCATTGTTTTCTATAATAATTTCTTCACCCCAACCCTTTGGAATCGTACAACTCTCCATATTAACTGGTGTTTTTATTTCTCCATGTTGTAACATAACTTATCCGTATAATCTCTCTATTCTGAATTGTTCTACATAACCCACACCAACTTTTGAACATTGATAATTAGTATGAAATGATTTAATACTTTGTTCTGAAAAATATAACTTATCTTTTTGTGAAGAGAACCCATCTCTAAGGTCTCTTATTTTAGCATCTAATAGTAAATCATCCATTTCAACATAGTAATTTGGAATCCATTCTTCTAATGTTGATGGTGTTCTATATGTTATGAGACCAGTACTAATTCCTCTCAACATAGCTTTTGATATGTGGTTTACCATTCTATGTTCAAAGTGTGAATCGTGTTTTGGTAGAGATAATATAGCATCATAACTTTTTATGTCGAAATTGTTTTCAAGATGATTAACCCAAAAATCTTCTGGACTATCTTTTACACAAGTAAATTCTAAACAAGTACCATTGACATTAGTTAGTTTATCCCAAATCCATTGACACTCTCCAAATCTTGAATTACCAGTAGTAACATCAAAGTCACCACCATTTGATAAAACGACTACATCAAAAAGTGTATCACCACAACTTATCATAGAACCCAACACACCATACTCAGTATCATCTGGATGAGCTGATAGACATAAAACCTTATTTAAATTTAAAAACTTCATTTATACAAATTTATATTATACTTTTGCTTTCTCGGTGAAATGGAATCAACCAAAGTCATATTAGGTATCTTAGTTTTTGGTCTTCCATTTGTTAGTAAATATCCTGCATTATTTTTACACCAAGTAATAAAACTATCTTTAGGATTACTTGGTCTACCTGGCCAAATAGACTCGTGAATATTAAACATTATTACAACATCAAATTTATATGACTCTAATTGTAATACTTGTGAGACATCTTTATTGTAAAACTTTATTGTGTCATCACTCCAAGTATCATAAGCTATAGTATTGATTCCTAACATTTGTGTACTGGTAAATGATGATTTTATTTTCTTCAATACATTACCCTTACCACAAAAGAAATCTATATAACTACCACTATGTAGATTATTATTTTCTAATATGGTTTTTATAGAATCTAAAAAGAATTGACTTGATGTATCAAATTCATTATAATTCTCTGTCATCAGAGTACTTGGTTCTGATAAATTATTTATGTTTGTACAAAGTTCTGTGTAATTCATATTGATTTAAAAACCCTACCAGTATATATTTTTATTCCACGTCTACGAAGATAGTCTCTTAAATCTTCGGATACTTCATCATTACTACCTTCCATAGTTTTATCTATTATATTATAAATAGTAAGTTTTCCATCAATATTCAAAATTATTTCATGATTATTCATTTCGTAAACAATACTAAAATTAATTTCTCCAAGTTTATATTTTATTAATTCTAACCAATCGTCTATTATTGGATGAACTATATCACTTAACTCACTCTTACTAAGCGTTTTAGGATAAACATTCTCTTTAATAACTTTACAAGGTGCACCAGCTGAGAAAGAACCACTTGGTAGACTTCTATTGATAATTGAATTGATTCCTATAACTACGTTGTCACCAATAGTTACATTAGGTAAAACAATGCTCCTTGCTGGTAACCATACATTCTTACCTATTGTAACTGGTCCAAAATCTGCTGGAAAACCTTGTGTTACATCTAACCAAGCTCCATGAGTCCAAATCTGAACATCACAACCTATACCAGTATTGTCTCCTATTGTGACTGGTGAATTTGGATTTATAATAGTATTTTCAAATATACCAACATTGTCACCAATCGTTACGTTAGAATGAACACCATTACATCCACCTCTACCAACTTCAACTCCCTCTGTCATATAAAGATAGTCACCAGCTATAAACTTACGACAAGTTATCTTTACATTAGGCCCTATGTAAGAGTTTCTTCCTACTACAAATTCTTCACAATCTATAACAGCTGATTTTGATATTGTAGTTTTACTTAACATATGGATTTACCCAACGTTCATAAAATTCTTCCATTGTCTTCACTCTATAGTGTGTATCAATAATTTGATTATGTGGTGCATCCATTAGTATAAATCCTCTTTCAGATTCACGACCATCCATCCAAGCTTCATAATTTTCTGGTGAGTCATCTAATAATAGATGAACATCTTGTTTCCACTTATCCTCACCTCTAACAAATAAAATCTCATCAAAATTTAATTGTTGATTACCTAACCACTTCAGAGTAAAATGTCTAGCGTGTTTTTTCTGTGAAGTAATACATACAAATGTATGTTCGGTATTTTCCATCATCCATCGTAAGTACTCAACGTTACCACTAAACGCTTTTCCATTACCCATAATCTCATCACAATATTTATACCAATACAATTCTTGTAATTTTTCTTTTGTTGTATTAAAACACTTCTCCATTTCCCATTCTGTTATAACATCAACACCAGGTTTTAAATAACTTGGGTAATCTCGTTTGATGACATCCATTAAATCTCCAGAGAAATCTCTTAGGACACCATCAACATCTATCCCAATTCTTTTGTACGACATATTACTGCCTCCCAATCATTATATTTCATAGTTCCATGCTCAGTTCCAGCAGGGTAACCAATACCTTTTACTATTTCTATGTGACCCCACCACTCAACTTCATCTACAGCTTGTTTAATACCATCAAATTTAACATTACCATAATCTTCTATAATAATATACTTTTCATTAGTTTTTGGTCTTAACTCAATTGATTGAGCTAAATCTCGTTTTATATTTTCATACCCACGTAATCCATCTATAAAAACAACACCAATATTAAAAAACAATTTTTCTAATTCATCATCATACATTCCATTATTTCTACCTGGCCACGGAGCTCCACTATAGTTATCGTGTCTCATATAAAATATATTATCTCTATCACCAGCAACCCAATCAGAACCCTTTTCATTAATGTTTATAGTTATAACTTCCTTGAATAAATGACTCATCACTTTTGTAGTGTGTCCTCTATGTGTACCAATTTCTAAGGCTTTCACACCCCTAAATTTACTATCAAAAAAGTAATTATACAAGTCTTTTTTAAACTTTAATGATGTAGTATTTGGATAATCTTTTTTGTCTGGAAAACCCTCAACAATTTTATCGAAACTAATCATCCCAACTTACCTCCCAGTCCTTAAACTCTGCGGCTATACAATCAACCTTATAATCTTTTCTACCACCTTCTTGTAGTGAATCTTGTATAATATTTTTAGCAGTATTTCTAATACCATTTAGTCCATGAGTCAACCCAAGATTACCATCTCCATCACCAGCTCTATATTTAGTCTCATTGTGCCATATGTGTAGATTCATTTGAGCTAGTACTACAATAGCTCTTATCATCTCACCACTTGGTTTTTCCCAATTCATTAGTTCATTTAAATCGTGAACTATATCTTTAATCTCTTTAGCATATTCTTCTTTGTGTTCTGGTATAAAAACCTCTTTCAGCTGAACGATAGATAATCTGTCTATCAATTCTGCTATTGTTGGTAGATATTTTCTAGCCATCTATTTCTATCCTATCTTTGAATGGTTGTTGATTATCACCAAGTATTGTTAAATTGTGTTCACAAATACTATGGTTGTTCATCCATTTACTATTAGACTTTCTCTTCTCTTTATTATTTTTCATATCCACTTCTCCTTGGACATATTCTCTTTTCTTTGGATGATTTCTATTATGTACTTTCAATATGTTTTTTACTACAAATTGTCTGAAATTTTTACCCATCATTCTCATAGTCAAGTTTTGAAAGGCTGTATCTTCTCCACAAGCCCAAACACCAGGTGGTACATTACAACCATTAAGAACTAAGTCTGATGATATAATCAAACCACTACCATCAAATCTTGGATAATCTATAACTCTAACATCCATGTCTTCGGACATACTATTTATCTTATCCATTTCTGAACTATCCATAGAATACCAAATACTTGAAGGGTCATCTTTCCATTTTTCTGGTTCATGCATTTCGTGGTACTCTCTACCTTCTACAAAAGGGTGTTCCAATACTTCCCAACTTTTATCCCACATCTTTCTGATACCAAATGTTAATACAAATTTATTTATACCTTGTTCTCTAGCATACTTATCAACATTTTCAAGAACTACAAATTGTTCTCGTGGCATTAAACAATCACTTTCACCCCATATCAGTAAATCTCGGTCAACACAATAATTAGAATTGAATTGTCTTCTATAGTCACCAATAAAATATGGTCTTTCATCATCGTCATATATAAAGTATTCTATATTAGCTCCTTGTTGTCTCATATCATCAATGTAATTTTCAAATCTTTTTATGAGAAGTTTTTTACTTGTTTGTTCAGTATCTATCTTCTCAAAGTATTGTGATATATTAAAACAAAAATCAATGGTAACATTCTCTTTGTTCTCGATTGGTTCTATTGAAGCTAGTACACTATCCATATAATCTGGAACCATGTCTATTTCATAGAACATCACGTGACATCCTATAGCATATGTATTACTTAGTTTCATATTCCTCTTTTACCCATTTGTTAACCCAATAAATTACATAATCAATATCTTCTTCAACCATTCTATTATGAACTGGAAGAGATATTAATTTAGTCCACTCCTTTTCACAAACTGGATATACTCTATCTTGTTGTAATGGGCCATACTTGTATAGTGGTTTGAAATGTACTGATGTATGTATTTTCTTATCAGCTAAATAATCAATAAGATTGTCTCTTCCAATAGAATCACCATATCCACTACCATCTGGTGCTTGATTAGTAAGTTTCTCTGGTAATTTAGCACAATAATATTGTACGGTTTCTGTATGATGTGGTCTTTCTATAAGTGGATGTAACTCTTTATTATATCTATCTTGAACGTGTCTACGAAACTTTAAGTGTTCTGGTAGTTTCTTCATTTGTTCCAAACAAATAGCCGCCATGATATCAATCATATAGTATTTATAACCAAGTATGTCTACTTGATAATCCCAAGCATAACCTGGTTTACCACTAGCACCACTAGCTCTACTCCAAGTAGATGATACTCCAAACCAAGTCATCTCTCTACACTTTTCAATTAATTCTTTATCATTACTTGTAATCATTCCACCATCACCACAAGGCATTGTTTTAACGGCTTGAAATGACCAAACTGCACAATCACCACCAAGTCCAGCACCTGGTGTGTAACAACTATGAGCTGTATCTTCAAGTATGAATCCACCAAATACTTTTCTTAGAGCTTCATAATCACAAGGTACACCAGCTTGATTTACAGCTATCAGTACTTCACTATTTGGTTTCTTATACTTTTCTACATCCTTTGGGTCTATACACATTGTGTCTGGTAACACATCAACTATATTAGATGTAAAACCATTCCATAGTGGAATCATAGCTGTAGCTATAAAAGATATTGCTGGATTGATTACATCTATATCTTTTAATCCCAAAGCTTTCATAACTAAGTCTTGACCATGAGAAGCACTTGTAACAGCACAAGCATATTTATGTCCTACCATTTCTGCGAACTTCTCTTCAAATTCTGCTACTTTAGGGCCTTTACCCCACCATCCACTTTCTATTACTTCTTGAAGAGCTTGAACCTCTTCCTTCCCACCTTTGGGGCCTAAGACTGGTAACATCTTATCTCTAATTTCCATTATCTTCCTCCGAAAATACTTCTACCATTAAAACATTTTTATCATTTATCATTATATAACGACCATCCTTACATTTGAATTTAGTAAATTGTCCTTGTTCTATTGACAATGTATCTATCCCATGAATGGTTTTTCTATAACCTTCTTTAAAATGAACTATTTGTGTAACATATCTACCTTCGTGTGCAACTGAAGATAATAAATTCTTTTTACTCATAATCCCTCATTGGATGCATTTCTGAAACTTCTCCACGTTGACATTCATATATGTATTTTGAATCAACGTATGTACCACTTAAATAGGTTATCTTATCAGTACCAAATACAACATTCATTTTGTAACATACCAACGCTGGAAATAAATTTCCAAACGAACCTAAACCTTTTGTACCTCTATAATGTGGTTCATCATTAGGACACCACTCATCTTTTTTAATTAGTGGTGGAACATAAGCTTCTTTTCTTGGTTCAAAACCACCCATCTCTTTTACACTACCAGCAGTCATACAAATAAAAGATGGTCTAACTTTAGCTATAGGTCTTTTTTTATCAAACATATGTTGATTTTCTTCTTTGACATAATCTTTAAAATATGCTCCATCAAACTCTTCGGTTATACCAATTTCTGTTTTTTTGAATGGGTCGAAATTATCACCATAGTCTCTACCATTACCAACAACTTTATAACCAACATCTAATGCTTGAACACAAATCTCAATAAACTCAAAATTTTTAATTATCAAATCATCGTGTAAGAAAAAACATATCGTATCATCTTCTAAATCAAGATGGTCTACGGCTTGGTCAAACGCTCCACATTCTTCTCCACCATTAAAAAATACTTCATAATCAAAATAATCTGAAATAGATGTTGGTGGTTCTCTGTGACAAGACCAAAAAACACTAACATTATCGTTCATGTCTTGTATAGAATGTAAAGCACTAATTGTATCTGATTGATTGAAATGCCAACCTGTAACTATAAATTGTATTTTCATAAAAACCTGTTTATTATAAATATATTGTTATCATACTAAACATTCAACTTTTCTTTACACAATCGAATGTTCATTCGTACATTTTCTTCATTAACTCCAAATGGATTTTCTAATAATTTTTTAGCATACTTAATACCTTCTTCATAATTACCAGAATAATAACAATTGACTACGTGAGTATCATATACTACATATGATTTGTCTGGATAATCTTCAAAGTGTAATATATAAGCTCTACCTGGAAAGGGAAATTTATTCTCTATAGCTATTTTAGACCAACGATATGATATATCGTGTTCACCAGTATCATAATAGTGTCGAACTATTTCCATTATTGTTTCATTTCTATCTGGACAACAATGATAACCTTTTACAAACCATTTCATAGCTTCATCCCAATCATCCTTATCTCTATAAAGCTGACCAATCATCAAACAACTATAAAAAGAAAGTTCACTCGTAGGTTCTTTTTCCATATATTTTTTCAAATGCCAAACCATACGTTCTTCATAATGTTCATTATGTTTTTTACCATATGGTAATTGGTCACCAGTACTTACACCACCAACAGAATCATAATAAGATTTACCAACCATAAATAAATGGTAAAAATTATCTGGTTCTTCTAACACTTGTTTTTCCAACTCTAAAGCATCTTTAATGAATTTATAATCTTCCGTCCAAGTATCACCACCACCCAATAAAACGTGTCTAAAAGATTCTGGTAAATTACCCAGACTTGGTACTTTATTATCACAATGTATAGTTTCGTGTCTCTTGTCTAATGCAAAATACCAATCTAATTTTGTACTCCACAACCAAGTCCTATTATATCGTACATTACCAGAAAATGTTGGTACAGTCCAAGAATCAGCTTGAAATAACATTTCCCAATCAAAATCTTTATCTACTTCCAATATCTCATCTGCATCCATTCTCAATATAAAGTCACAACCATGATTTACCGATAAACATTTTTGTAATGTATCATTTCTATTCCAACCTGGATACTTCCATTCTGTTTGATAAATGAGTCCAGGTATACCAGTTTCTTTAGACCACCTCTCAACTTTATTCTTAGTGTCATCATTACCATTACATTGAATCACAAAGTAATCTATATATGGTGTAACAGAATCTAACATTCTTCTAACTACTTTTGATTCATCACCGAACATACAATTCATTACTATTTTTACTTTTTTATCAACTCTATCTAATTGCCAAATTGGAATTGGTTTTACTTCTTGTCCAATAGTAGAAATGTAGTTTACATAACCTTCTTCATCACCATATTTTGGCGATAGTTCGGTGGTATCCTCGTCATAATCTGGGTTAGAACTAAAGTACAAATTGATATTGCTGCGGCCAAGTTCATCATTCCAAGTCCAGTCCTTAACTCCAAGCTCTTTGAACCTATCTTTAATCTTCTCATCATAATGCTCCTGCATTAATCTAACGTGTCTTTGTATTTCAAAACCCCTTCGACCAGGTTTATTTCCCATACTATCTTTTGGTTTAATATTTGTATCCAATTGAACATAATGAAACCTTGGTATATGAATCATCTTAGTAGCTAAAAATGTTCTAACAATCATGTCATAGTCATCGGTTATAGCATAATTTGGATTATGACCACCGATTTTCATATAAACATCTTTTCTCCAAGCTTTTGGATGATTCAAACTACTCCACAATTTTCTGATTGATAATGGATTTACATTTGGAGCTCCATGAACCCATATATCACCTTCACTTGTACTAACTTGATATCTCTTACCATAACCAAATCCCCATCCTTCTCCATAATCTTTATGTTCTCCAGTAGATTCATCTCTCTCTACCCAATCAGAGAATGCAAAACCAGCGTCTGGAAACTCATTAAATGCATAAATATATTCTTCAAGACAATTTTTAATTAAAAAATCATCATCATCCAATTCAAGTATAAATTCTCCGTGACAATTTGATGCGGCGATAAATTTATTATGACCTATACTTGTGACTTTATGCTTTTTATAACCACGATATAACCTAACTCTAAAATCATTATCTGCAATCTTAGTTAATATATCCCAAGTTTCTCCATCATTAGAGTCATCATAAATAACCCATTCCCAATTTGTATAAGTTTGTTCTCTTAATGAGTTATAAGCGTTATATATACCAGTCTTTATATTAAACGCGGCTGTAAATACTGATATCAATCCGTTCTTTGTAAAATTTGAGGCTTGTTTAATATAATGTTTAGCTAACACATTACCCATATCATCCACTATATCATCAAAATATAAACATTTGTCTTTCCAATATTTAGGTAATTTTTGTATTTTAGAAAAACCATCCTTAGAACCTATACAACACAAAACATCTGGATTCTCTTTGTTAATAATTTCTTCAACATTAGAATCATCAATATTACATATAGTATCAATCTTTTTAAATTCTGAATAACGATGGTCTGTAGTAGTTTCTAAATCCAACTCATCTACTCCGAAAACAGCTATAGTCATTATCCTATCATTTGCTTTATCTTCGTATTGATACCATCCACCTCTAAATTCAAACTCAGCCATTTAACATCTCCAATTTACTTATACCAATTCCAAGTTCACCTTTTAATGAATACAATAAATAATCTTCATAGACACAAGGGTCTCTAAGTTCTTTAACAGCTCCACCACCATAAACAGTAGATGAACCTGGTTTAGATTTTGTGAATGATAAATTACCACCTTCCCACTCCTCTGTTGGTTTCACAAGAACTTCAACTCTCTGTGGCTCCCATGTATCCAAATCAAGTTCCAAAACCTTAATTGATTCTGGTGTATCACCAATCGTGGTGTAAAATAAAAATAAAATATTATCCTTGACAAGACAGGCTGTATGTCTTATATTTGGTAGTAAGTTAAACATTGGTTTAAATTTACCTTCCCAACTATCAGACTCATAAACAATACCATCAACATTCTTATTTTTAGCTATAGAATAAAACTTGTCTTTGTATTTGAATACTCTGAAATAAAACTCACCTAATACTTTATTATCTGTTTCAAAATCTATACCATCATTTGACCAACTGATAAATGATTTTTGACCACCTTCTATATCTCCATGATAATACATAATTATTCTTTTTGACTCTTCATCAATATGTACGTCTGGACTAGCTATATGTGATATACACTTTGTTTGGTCTTTTTTTAATGTACCAGGATGATGTACTTTGTATGGCCCTTCTACATTATCAGAATAAGCTAATCTTATATGTTGACCATTGTGATGTCCAAAATATAGATAGTATTTACCAAGTGGATTTTCTACCCAATTTGGAACTTTGATTAATGATGGGCCATTTATATTATCACCACCAACTTTCATCATATGTGGTTCTATAATTGGATGTAGTTTTTTAACATTAAATCTAGCGTTAAATGTGTAACCATGATATTGAAAATCTTCTTTAAAAAAATTAGTAACTCTGTCTATCGTATCATCATCTTGATAAAATGTACTATAATGTTTTTTCTTTCTAAAACCACTTTTTTTATTAGACAACGGGATCGCTGGTAGATTTAATTTGTTACAAATGTATTCATAGTCTTTTTGTAGAGTTTCATATTTACCAACAAAGTCAAGTGTATTCACACCATCTCCAAGATAAATGTATGGTTTATCTGTCATATCCATATCACCTTTTGTCCACTCCATAAAATCTTCTACTGAAGTATCTTTACCTCTTTTGTTCCAATGGTAACGTGATACAGCTATATCATATGGATTTCTAACAAAACCAAATTTAAAATAACTCAACCAAGTATCCCATCCAAATTTATCAATAAACCAACTATGTGTTTCACGTAATGGTGGATGTGGATGTTTGGTAAAAAACTTATCCATATTTAAACCAGTAGAATGTGTCTCGTCATCTATACCATCTTGATATTGACCAGTTATAATATCATCTTCACCACAATGTTTCGCTAAAGTAACTTGGATACTTGAACCAGCAGTCTTCTTACTCTTGAAGAATATAAATTTATGTTTGTGTGAAATAATCATAACTTTGTCTCGAACATATACTCTACTCTATCAGGGTTTTCTATATTAGGTAAGTGTTTAAACCCAAGTGATTCACATAATTTTATAGAACCCACATTATTTTTATTAGTACGAGCATAGTGATAAATAGTGGTATCTCTCATTGGTATAAGTTTGTAAGCACCTTCAGGGTTTTTTTGTAATTCCTCACGATTAACATAATAAGTTAAAAGTTCACCATCTTGATATAGATGTGTAACTTGGTCTAATATATCAATATGTAATTTCAAATATGTTTTAGCTAAACCTCTACCTTGATATTCTTTTTTAATAATATAATTGTGTACATATAAAACTTTATCTTTATAACCCCAACGAGCTTCAAAATTAATATCAATACCACAATAATTTGCACCAAAAAATCCAATAATTTCAGTACACTCCTTGTTTAATAGAAAAAGAGCTGGTGATAATCCTTCACTTTGTCTTGTGGTCAAGTCCATAAATTGTTCTTGTGTAATTCCTTGATAATCTGGTTGCCATGTATCAAGTTCATCACCCAAAGAGTCTAAAAATTCAACCCACATATTTGTTGAAGGTAAGGTCATTGTTAGAACAAATTCATCTTTAAAATATTGTGTCGTTTTTTCTAACCAATATAAAGTTTTAAAAGAATTAACATTACTTGGTATAGCATTAAAATGATATACCCATCCAAAGTTTGTAAATAACATATCTTCTGTTAATATTTCTTTTCTATACAAATCTTGCATATTCCATTTATATGGTAACAACTTTAAATCAACATTATTTTTTTGTACGAAAAAATTTATCATTGGTTGGTCTGTACCAACACCGAAATTCTTTTGGATATCACGTACCAATTCTTGATTTGTTAAATAAAAATTACGTATATCTTTGAATAAAGATTTATGTTCTTTGTTTACAACCATTACACCAGAATTGAAATACTCAGACCAATCAAACATATAACCTTCAAACACGTGTTTAGAATAAGTTTCCATACTTCTCATAACCCAATCATAACTACCATCATTATGTACTGCACAAAATTTATTATCTGTCTCTTCGAATATATTTGGAGCGTCTGGATGAATGTATGTATCTGAATCAACTATTAAAACTTGGTCATATTCAATACCACTACTATCTAACAAATCAAAAACAAGTAACTTGTGCCAATTTGGATTCATAACCTCTTTATCATAAACCCACTGGTCTAATATAAAGACTTCACAATCATTCTTTTCAGCCCATACTTTCCAACTATCTATTGATAATTGATATGGTTTACAACGTCTTGGATTATCTGGGTTTTCTATATTAACTGTAAATACAATATTAGACATACTTATCACCAAAACGTTCCCAAGTTATTCTCATTAAATGTATCCTATCATCTAAACTTATACCAGTAAAATGCCATATGTTACCATACTTTATAAAAAATGGTGTTGGGTCTTCTTTTATTTGCCAATTACCTTGAAACATTTCTTTCTTGTGTATAGAAAATAGATTCCAAGTGGGTGGTAATAACTTTGGTTTTATATTATTTTTTACCAAATGAAAATTTAAAATAGTTTGTTCTTTACCACCACCTTTATTCCAATTATCAAGTTCTTCTTGATTATCAAAATAGAAGTCTAATATCTCTTTGAAAATATGAAGATGTTTTTTGTGAAAAAATAAAACACCAGCGTTAATATACTGATAGTAATCAATTTCTAAATCTGGAAAGAACTTACCATAAGCTTTAATACTATCGTCCATCCACTTCATATTAGCTATATCGTTAACACCACAAAACTCTTCATCAAATAAATCAAATGGATTAGGTGAATCCCACTTCACCATTGTATCTGAATCTACAAGACCTATCTTATCATAACCTTCGGCTCTTTCATAAATCAGTTCTTTATTCCATATTGGTTTACCAAATCGTTCATCGTGTTTAGTTATAACTTGTAAATCTACATCATTTTTTTCACACCAATACTTCCACGTATTCAAACAATATTTACTATAATCACTATTTTTATATGTAGAACTTGGATGGTCTATTGTGACTATATAAATTAGATTTTTACCCATCTCTCCTCACTAATAAATCTCTACTAAAATTATCCATATAAAATTTGTTTTGTTGTTCTTGTTTTTCTTTAGTCTTTGGATGATATAAACTTAAATATTCAAGTGGTGGTAGATGTGAATATGTTTTACAACCAGTAATATGTTCGTGTAATGGTCGAGTCCACCTAATATCCTCACGATTACGAAATACTCTAGCTTGATAATCTGGATAGTTTACCCAACCTTTTTCTGATATTCTCCAATTCCATCTCTTAACATCTTCTTCTGTAAATCCATCAACAGTATTGACTCGTGGAATCCATACCAAATCTACATCATTTATTTCTAATATCTGTTTTAATTGTTGTAATAAAGTATCATGTGGATACTCATCGGCGTCTATATGAAAAATATAATCACCAACAGAATTTTCTATAACTGAATTTTTATGGTCTGCAAAATTACCATCAAGTTTTCTTTGATAAACCTTAATCATTTTAGCATCAGCGTATTGTTGAGTCCAAGATTGTAATACCATCTCTACCGCATCATCATTTCCATCAACACAAATAACTATCTCATCATCTGGGTCTGTCTTATGTATTAATGTTTCTAATAACCTATTTAACTCATCAGCTTCATTATGAACTGTGATACCATAACTTATTTTCAAGTCAATTTTCCTTGTGCTTTTCTTCTTAATAATTTTTCTCTTTCGACACCGAGTTTGTCAAGTTGTACTCTTAATTTTTTCGATGAATCTTCACCAACGTCTTCCATCATTAATTCACGTTCTATGTCATCCATTTGTTGTTCTATCTCGTTTAATCTATCAAGTATAGTAACTCTTGGTGGTAATTGATTTTCATTAAAAATAGTACTATAATCAAAATCAACTAAATTTATTTCTTTGTAATTTTTTAAGGTATATGTTTTCCAAACTCCATCAACTTCTGCAATAAAATCTTTAATGTACTTATTGAAAGTAATACTACCATCTCTTATACCTTCTCCCATCTTAACTCTCATATAAGTAAAGTCACCAGTATTTGTATATTCAAGTCCACCAACCTTTTTTATCAACCTTTTTAATACTTGTGGATACAAATTATCTAAATCAAATACATATAATTTTCTCTCTTGAATAGCTCCTCTAAATGGCACCCAATCTAATACTAAAGAAACTTTATATTTTACTTGACCAGTTTTTGTAGACTTATATTTTCCTATAATCATATCACCTCTACGAATCATATTTCTTCGTATTAGTTCTCGTTTTAGGAATTTTGTTCTATATGACGCCGCTAGACCCAATATTGCTCTCCAAGTTATCTTTTACAAGACCCATATCTGTACAAGCATCAAGAAATTCAAATTGACCAAATCTCTTGGCTCCTTCTACATCTAATCTCGATTCATAAAATTCACCATCCTTGCCAGGAACTGGATAATTTTCTCGTTCTCCCTCTGGAATAAATATCACTTCAGCGTATCTCCAGTACCAAGTTTCTAAATTTCCTTCTGGGAATATTATACCTTTAGGCCCCATATTGATAACTGATGGATACCAATATATTTGTCTTTCTTCATCAAAAAATTCTAATTCTTTTATTAACTCTGCGGTTGTTTCTAAATGTTGAGCTCTAGCTTTATTATCTTTTGTATAAAAAGAATTGGATGTAAACCCACAATGAAAACAGAGATAACTTTTGAAGTCATCTTCATTCTCTCTAACTACAGTTTCTTCAAAACATTTTTCTTCTGAAAAACAATTAGGACATTTTATTTTAATTTCTGCCATATTATACCTTTGTTAAATTTGGTAATTTAATATCTAAACTACTTTTATCATTATCAACCTTTTTCAACTTTGGAAGTTTCAAATTTACTTGTTGTGGTTGTTCTTCAAATTTTGGTAAATGTGTATCTAAAATACCTTCTAACTTTTTAGTCATATTATCAAGACTAAAAGACTTACTACGTATAGATTGTTTCTTAGCACCAATCAAGTACTTAGCATGATTTTTAAATACTTCCATCATAGTTTTACAAGCATTAGGATAGTTTACAGTAAACCACTGCATCTTTTCAACATACATACCTTCTGGAAAAGCTCCCTTTGGAACACTACTCATACTACCTGGTAATAATACAGAAAAACTCTTATCTAAGAAATCAGTATGACCACTCCAATTAGTAACTATAACTGGTTTTTCAGATAATGAAGCTTCTAATAATGGTCTACCAAATCCCTCACCATGTGTTAGAGAAATATGAGCTTTTACTTTTGGATGATTATATAATTCATTCATTTCATCATCAGTAAAATCACCATGCAATACATATATACTTGGTAGTTCACCTTTTACTGTTGAACTTATATCTCTAATCTTTGAAAGAATTTCTTCTCTATCCATTACCGAAAATGTAGCACCACTTGTTTTCATTATAAGTCCTGGTGCATCTTTTACATTTTTAAATGTTTCTAAAAATGTCTTAACTAACATACCAGTATCTTTTCTATCCTCACCAAGATTACCTTGTAACCAATGACCAGTATATAGAAAATTAAACCTCTCTGGTATCTTATCGAACTCATCAATTACTTCTGGACTAAATTCATTAGTCTTCTTATATATGTTTAAATCCGCTCCCTCGAAAAGAACTTCAATTGGTGTTTCCAATTTTAAATCTGGCCCTTTTTGTCCAGTAGCTTGGTCGTGTCGTGTGTAACCAGTATTTTGTATACCTTGTTTGGTAAATTCCGATGGAACTATTATTAAATCCATTCTATTACAACCTTCCAACCAAGTTTGATGAATAACAGTAGACTCTATACCAGCGGTAATACCAATGTTATATGTAGCGTTAACCATAAATTCATTTGGTACTACTATGTGAATATGAATATCTGGTTTCCTTGGAAGTCTTGGTTCACTCATCAACCTATCAATAATTCTTTTGTCTCGTTCATTGGTTTCGTCTAATGCATTCATTGAAGTATTACCCCAACGTACAGACATTATTTTAATTTCAAACTTGTCCATATCAATTAATGAATGAACAATATCTCTACTATGTGAACCATAACCACTTCTTGTAGCTATAGGTGCAGTAACTAATACTAATGGTTTCATTTAACCCCCATACTCACTTATAATTGCTTCAGCTTTTTCATATTGTCCATCATAGGAATTAAGATTTAAAAACCAACCTTTCTTCCCATTGATACCAACTTTCATATGAGCTACAATAAGACGAGCTAACTCTATGTTAGTTATCGTTTTTCTTCCAGTATTGTATTTATCTAATACCTCTTTAATTAACTTTTCCACTTCAACTCCTATGCTTTATATAACGTAAAACGTTTTCTTGGTTTAAATTTTTCAAATGATGTTTCCATGTGGTCAATAAAATTTTTACACATCCATCTAGCACTCAACATTGATTCATCACTCTGAGCCCATTCACTTCCAATTTTACCAACTCGTTTTCTTTCTTCTCTACCCATATCATACAATTCTTTCATTCTTACTGATACGTCTTCCCAATCACATCTGTCATCGAAAATATATGGTGTTGGTACTGAACCCATTAAAGAACGAGTCTTTGGCCATACTGGTTTTACCCATTCTCCATATGTCAATCTATCATTGTTTTCCCACTCTCTCCAATTATGAAAAGAATGTATATCCGAATAATCTTTATAGGTTACAAATTTACCATCAATCTTAAACCCACACTGGTCTTGCATTCCACCCGTAACATTTAAAATAACTGGTGTACCACTCATAATAGATTCCGCACCAGATAATCCAAATCCCTCATTAGATGAAATCAATATAGTACAATCTGCCATATTATATAAATAATTCAAAGCTTCTTCAGAAAGTTTTTGGTCTGAAAAAGTTACATCACCATATGGACAAACTTCTTTTACAACATCTGGTAAATGTGTACCATTTTGGTCTACTGGTGTTGTATGCATTATTAATAAACATTTCTTAGCGTCTTCTTCTGATAACATACTACAGAATTTATTATATGCTAAAATAATATCACCGACCATTTTACGTTTTATATTACGAGCATTATAAAATAAAACAAAACTTTTATCTTGAACTTTAATTAAGTTATTTCTAAAATCTACAAACTTTTCATCTTCTTCCATTTCTTTATCTGTCATTGGAAAGAAATGACTTTCATTTATTCCATGTGGTAAGTAAGTAGAATCCCAATCTGTTCTTGGTTTATTTTGACAAACATTATTTACAATATTATGTGTTTGTTTGGATATATTCATTATCAAATCACAAGACTCATAATAATTTTCATTCCATCTTGGATAAGGTAAGTCATCCCAAATATTGTAATAGTAGATAGGTATCTCTTGTCTAATCTCGTGTTCCATCTGATATAACCAAATCCAAAATCTTGGGTCTGTGTAATGTAATATAGCATCTGGTTTTTCTACACTCATTATCTCACGTAACATATCTGGATTACCATAACCACTCGTAGGATATATTTTTAAATAAGCTTCTTTGAGATTTGGTAAATCTTTTTTTACCTCTTCTGATAAATCAAATACCTTACCTTCATCTGGATGTTTAATTGCTCCACCTATCTGTACCCAATCGTAATGTTCTAACGTTCCCTTGACAAACTCACGAGACATTGTACCGACACCAGATGACATACGTAAGTCATCCGACAATAACAATATTTTCTTTTTTGACATAAAACCTCTTTTAAATTTAATCTTTTAACAATTCCTTTGGTTTGTTGTGTTTAATACTACCAAAATATTCATTTAAAACCATTAACTTATCTTCCCATGCAGACATTTTTTCCAACTCACCCTCGATGGTCTCCAATATATTAGGATGTTCAGCAACACCAACTGTATTTTCCAACAAAATTTCTATATTTACTCTATGTGTTTCAATTTGTCCTTCAAATTTCTTAACAAGTGCTTTAATCATAGTTTCTCGTAACTGTACCATTAAAACTGACTCCCTGATATTTGTAGATTTTCGTGTTCATGTATCCTTTTTCTAAAATCTTCATCAGATACATATCTGTGGATGCATCTATTAATTAATTTCTGTAGGGTGAACTCTGTCACCAAGCTTTCTTGCTTAAATGATTTATATAAATCACTCAATAGTTTTACAGAAGTTAACTTAACTTTGTCTTCCATTATTTCTCTCCGTATATATGTATATATATATAATTAGTTAATTATAACTACTTTCTTCCCATTTTTTTTAGCTTCTTTTATAGTACTCATAGTTCCTTTAGATATTATATTTTTTGGTATAAAAGCTACTATCTTGTCTGAATACTCAGCTATTTGTTTGTTTCTCCTATGGTAATGCCATGTTGCATATTGTTTACCATACTCGAATTGTGGTCTAACACAATGTTGATTATAAGGATAATGGGATGGTGGGAACTCTGAATAATTCATATCAAATTCTAATGCATACTTTTTAGCGTATCCATCAGCTCCTTCCTTTTGTCCACCACTTACTATTTCAACGTTTTCACCAAATTTGTTTTTTAATGCGAAAATAAATTCTTGGATTCTTTTTCTATTAGAATATTGTCTCGAACCTACTATTCCTATTTTCATAAATCATTCCGTTTTTGTTTTCGTTCTACCTTTTTCTCTTTGGGTGGTTTTTCTTTGAAGAATCTTATAGCATCAGAAAAATCATTTAACCCAGACGCTATTTGAGAAGGTACATCATATCTGTATTGAAATCTAAAATTATTACTTAATGTATCAATTTCAGAATTAGACCTCATATCAAACCAAATAAAATCACTTTGTTTAATTTTAGATTTAGCTATTATACTTGTTTTCCAATGATGAGCTTTATCCATTGACTCAAGTAATTTATCTAAATCAATATTCTCTTCTGTATCATCAAACCAAAGTATTAATGATACTATACCATTCGAAATTTTTTGTATGTTCTCTAATTCTTTTAAAATTTCGTCTTCTACCATTTTATTAGTAAAATCACCCAATTTCATTCTTATACTAACTTTTCCCAAATAATGTTGATGCATATTACCTTTTCCTATCACATAGTTCTGGCTTGTTCTTAAACTCACAATATTTACAATTTTTTTGTGAAGGCTCTTTTCTATAAATAGTATCCTGAAGATATTCTCCCTTGTCATCGAAACATTCTTCTAAAAAATTATTTAAGTTCAATAATACCCTATTAATACTTACTTTTCCAGAAGCAGGAACTACTTTCTGGACTCTCTTTTGTGGGAAATCTACATTCTCCCACAACTTACGTTTTACAATAAAAAACTCAACATCTATCTTTTCAATCGGAACATCCATTTGAGCTGAATAAAATTGTTTATAAAGTAACAACTGGTCTGTCTTATTTTTATCCTTCTTTTGCCATTTATTCCAACCTTTTGTTGAAGTCTTAATGTCGTATATGATATACTTGTCTCTAACTGTATCGTGGATTACAAGGTCAATATACCCCTTAAACACCACGTTGCCCTTCATCTTATAATTTAGTTCTGTTTCGATACCAACAAGTTCATATCCCTTCTTACTGAAATATTGAGCTCTTCTTCTCTTGAACCAGTCTAAAATAACACATCCATCATTGAAAAATTCAACCATATCATTTTCAGTACAAAAGGCTACACCACCATTTTCTTTCATTATTCTTTCATAATGATGTTGCATTCTTTGTCGTAGTAAATCTTCTACATCAATAGAATCAGCTTCTTTCGCTGTCTGATTATACATTATATGTAAATAAAATTGTAATACTTCGTGCATAGATGTACCAAACATTGTGTGAATACTATCTGTAAATTCACGAAGACCATCTACATATAATAATTTCCATCTATGTGGACATTGTGACCACAAATTATATTGACTATACGATACTGATTTCAAAACCAACTAACCTCTTTATCTACTGAACTTAACTTTTTACGTTTGTTCATTTTTATATCCAACTTAACTGTACTCAAACATTCATCAATCAATGATTGGTCAATGTTACTTTTGGATAAATCATAATTAGTATATGGTGTTTTTGGATTATCCCTTACACCTTTACTTAACAACCACCTACGAATATATTGCCATGTTGAATTGGCGGCTAAATGTGGTTGAACTTGTTCTGTAATGTGACTCTTTTGTGTCACTCCATTTAATATACAATATAACCAATTCATAGCGTCTTGTGGTAACTTGGGTCTAGCACGAGAAATAATTTCCTGCATGGTATTCCTCAAGTTCTCCCTAAAAGTTAACTCAAAATTATCTAAATTCCAAGAGCTTTTTTCAGGTATTTTTCTTATCATATTCTGAAACTCTTCTTTGGTTTTAAATGTGTATGGATAATTTTCTCCTACAACTTTACTCATTTGTGGATTATCATACACCAAAACTGGTTTATCAACTTGTATACCATCTTGTACTGATAAATTCCAAGTCATATAACCATCAACAAAACTTACACTACAATGAGAGTTTTCTAACAAGTATCTATATTGACCTCTGTTTAATTTAGAAGCTACATACTCTTTTGGAGCTTGCCAATCAGTACTCCATATCATATACTCATCTTCTAATCCTTCAAAGTATTCTAACAATCTATTTACACCCGTTGTTTGACCCCATCTATGATTAAACACAACAATCTTCTTGTCTGTTGGTAAGTCTATAGGTTCTGCTGGTGGTAACGGGTCTGAAGCTAGTGGCATAGTCTTTGTCTTATTCTTGATATAATTCATATCAATAGAAACTGGTTGTCCTTTTGTAAAGTTTCTAGCTAACCAATCATTCGATATATCAGTATGGAAGAATGCATTATCAGCCATACCTATTGATTCTATTTGTCTCATAAATGGTGGTGGTGTTGCTGAAGATACTCTACTACCTGGACAATCAACCCAGTGAAAGAATAAAAATCTACTTACAACTTGTCCATATCTCTTATCACTCATAGCTACAAAGATATTATACAACATCTCTGGTTGGTGACAAAATACGAAATCAATGTCTTGTGTTTTGAAGTCTATGATATTTCTAAAAACAGAATCATGGAACGCTGAACGATTAGATAGAGCGTTTCTATAGTATGGATATTTTATAAGAGTAACATTTGGTCTGTCATCAGGCATAGTATGTTTTTCTGGTACTAAAACATAGTGATGACATTCTGGTAAGAATGATATTGTTTTTTCTAATACCTTGTAATTAGAATCAAACTGATGTTGGAAAACTCCACTACTATCAAACCTTACTGGACTTCCATAATGTAATACTCTTAATCCATCCATCTACCATGCTCCTTTAAGTGCCATAGTCTATGTGTAAACATTTCCCACAATAGACCAATCAATGTATCTGATTCATAAGTACCAGCTTTACATTCATATTTATACATCTTTTTTACCTTTAGTATCTCGTAACCAATTTATATAATGTCTAATTTTACCACCCAACTCCATATCATTAGGTGTTTCTTTAACCATTCTTTCTATAATCTTCAATGGTGATTTCATTACTTACCCCATTTACCATTTTTAACAATGGTTGCCATAATTCCATAATTACTAACATCTAAATAAGCATCTTCCATTGGTTCACCTTCTACAGCATTTCCTCTCTTACCCATTAATAAAGTTTTTAACCTTTGTATCTTATCATTCATCCTAAACCATAAACCAGTAAGTGACAAATGTATCTCGTCATCTGTTATTAATTGAGTACCAACCGAAATATTACCTGGGCCATAATCATGTTGTTTATGACAGAATAATTCGTATTGTTCTCTCTGTAGTTTTTTGAACTCTTGTGTCATTTCTGGCCATTCTTTTTCCATTTGTTCAACAATTGTTCCAGGTGAATCAACACCTGTTGGTGTATCTTTTATTGCTTTCATTTGTTATACTACCTCATCTATAACACCATACTCTAAACAATCTTTAGCTGTTAGATAGGTGTCTTGTTTAGAAACTCCTTCCCAAAAATCGGAAGTTTTCTTTGTTACTTCTCCAAGTATATCACATATACTCTTTTGTAAAAGTTTTAAATGGTCTGCACCTTTTAAAACATCTGATGTTTTTCCAGCTTCAAACGCAGAACCTTCGTGAATCATTACTGTCGAGTTTTTACTCATTGTTCTATTACCAGTTCCACACGCTAGTAGAACAGCTGCGGCTGACATACAAGCACCAAGACAATGAGTATTAACCTTCACTGGTAAACTTCTTATATGGTCTATCAAACCCAACATAGCATAAACATCACCACCATAAGAACTGATAATCATATTCAATGGTTTTCTAACATCTTTTTGATGTCTAAGTATATTGTCCGTCTTTGTAACTATAGTATACAAATTATCCATATCAAAATCATATGCCATATAAACTGTATTTGTATCTATATTTATACCCCACTCCAACTCTTTCATAAGCATGCCATGTTGTATATTTCTTTCTTCAAGATTAGTCATGTAAACTCCTATTGTACGTTGAATGGTAGTTCTTTCCATTTCTTCGGTTCTATACCATACTTCTGTAGAACTTCTCTAATCTCAAGAACACCTTGTTCTGTCAATACCAATGTATCAACATAATTTCTAACTTCACTTGTTGAACACTCATAGTGTTTAACCATAATTTCAACAAACCATTTTGGTAATACCATATCGTTTTTCCTCTTTGTGTATTTCAAATATTGCTTACCTTTTGGTAATACATCTGAAAATATTTTATAATGCTCTTTTTTAGTTATAACATCCCAATATTTTTGAATGTCATTTACGAAATCAATCCATTCTATCTTCATTGATAAAAAACGATTAATCATATATTCCTCATATGTTTTTTTGTCTTCTGTAGAAAGACTATCCCAATAATCTGGACTCTGATTGGTGGTTACTGCATTTAGATGGTCAAATAACCCTTTTTTCTTAATTGTCTGTTTTTTCTTCTTTGACACTTAGACCACTACTTTCTAAAAGTTGTTTTGGAACTTCACCACAATTACCACAACTATAAACTTGAACTGGAACTAAACCAGCTTGACCAGTAGGTGAAACAATAGCTGATATTTTCTTTATAACAAATGATGTTATAAATAAATAGTTTCCACAACTATCACATTTCATAGTTTCTTGGTCTTCAAGATTAATTTTTACTTCTTGTTTTGGTGCACCTGGGAAAGGTTTCATTGGTTTTGTACTCATTGTATCTCTCCTATACCAACTGTTGCTACTCCATGTTTTTGTACTACAATTGTCGTACACTTTTGAGCTAATTCAATACCTCTAATTATATCTCCAGTATCTAAGTAACCACGAACCAAACCTGCTAGAAAGGTATCACCAGCTCCACTCACATCTCTAACTGGTACGGAATCAACATCAAATGTTATATCATTCCATCTACAACCTTTACTACCCAAAGTTACAATAAGTTTTTTCTCAAATCCTTCATCTGATAATAACTCGTGGTTTTTCTTATACTCTAATTCATTTATTTTTATAAAGTCTGCATTTTCAATCCAAGTACCAAGTTTCTTTTTGGTATCCACAAATACATTTTCATTGTTATCACAAATCCACTTAATATCTTCTTCTTCCAAAAAACCTTTACAATAGTCTGATATAATAATAGCGTCAACTTTAACTATACCACTCATTTGTACATAACATTCATTACCTTGAATTGTTGATAATAAAATTTCATCTATTCTATCACAATAATCGTGTTCGTCAACTCTTAAAACCATTTGACCACTACGATTATCTACATATCGTTTTTTAACAATACTATTTTCATTTGTTATTGTATGAATACCCATATCTAAAGATTCAATATTATTAGATACGTTTCTGGCCATACCATCATTTGATTCTTCTCGTGTTGGTACAAATACTGGAATTGGAGCTTCTGGACTTATTCGTTCTATGTCACCATAAACAAAAACATCTTTACAACTATCTCCAACTACCAAAACTTTCTTCATTTTACAACTCCCAATAACTCTATTACCATAGACATAGCATTTATCTCTTTATCAACAACTACAGAATCAGATTGTTGATACTTAGCTAAAATTAAAATACAAGACGCTACATGACCCTTACCCCAATCATCTACTTCATCATATAACAATCTAAATAATTCAGCATAATCCTTTACTTCACTATCCAAGAGTAATTGTCTAATATTCTTAAAAGCACTTCTCTTATCTTGTGATTTTAATATTTCGAGAAGTTTCATTTTATAATCATTCTGAATTATACTCGTCTTATCTAACTTTAAATTACCTTCAACGGATTGTCTTTGTGCACCATTTATAACTCTACGAATATCTGGATAACAACTATTGATAATAAATGCAATATCTTCATTATTATATTCTACATTTTCATTATCAAGTATTTTACCAAGATGTATAGCTACTTCCTTTTTCGATGGTGGTGTTAAATTGTAAGCTTGACACCTACTTTGTATTGGGTCTATAATACGTTCAACATAGTTACAAGTTAATATAAATCTACAATGATTAGAATATGTTTCCATTATATTACGAAGAGCGGCTTGACTTGTTGGTGTTATATAATCAACCTCATCAAGTATAACGATTTTCATTTTAGCGAAACCAAGAGAACCAGCAAAAGGTCTGATTTTATCTATGACCTCTACTCTTCTTTCATCTGATGCATTAATATATAGATATTCACAATCTATGTTCTTAACAAGTAATTTAGCGAGAGTGGTTTTACCTGTACCAGCCTTCCCATATAGTAAAAGATGTGGTAAATCTCCACTCTCTATAGCGTCTTCAATCTTAGTCTTTAGGTGTTTATTACCTATGTAAGATTCAAGACTCGTAGGCCGATACTTTTCTACCCATAAAGTGTTTTTTTCATTAGTAACCAACATTCACAATTATATAGCTGTACGAGATTGTAAGAAATATACCGCTGAATAATCATCAATGTTAAATGATAACTTAACAAGTGGTCTATCACCACCAACCATTTCGAATGTACCAGTTTCACATTCTTTATTTACATTCAAAATTTCAGACATAACATCACTATTGAAATAAAATTTATCAACATCGGCGTATTTTGTTGTCGTAACAGGTATTTCTAATCTATTAGAATGTGTTGTTCTCCAACCAATACAAACCGAAGTTTTATCATTTTCAGTTAATACTGTAAATGTATCTATTTCATCTCCAAGTGCAGATTTACCACTTGTAAATTTCTGAATGAAGTTTGAATCCATTGTAAAAGATATTTCCCACTCTTGTTGAAATAGAGTCTTCAATATCTCATCACCAGCTTTTGGTACGACACTTGTATCGTGAAGCATATACTTAGCTTTATTACCAAAATCATCTGTACAATTAACTTCAACTGCTTTTTGTTCACCATCTCTATCAATACTCGTGACATCAAAAGATATATCAGAACCAAGAGATTGGAGTAAATTACTTAATTTAGCAATATCACCAACTCCAACAGTTGCTTCTTGTAATGGTGAATTGTCCATTTTCAAAACTACTAAACAATCCTTATTATCGGTTGCAACCGCAGAATGGGTTTTACCATTATGTGATGTTATTTGTGTTTGAGTTATCTTGTTTCCAAGACGAACCTTGTCCAGATAGCGAGTTAGTTTCGCTTTTTCCATAACCATTTTCTCCTATTATTATATGAGTTATATATACATATATATAACATATTCAAAACCATCAATTTATTTTTAATAAATTCTTAAATTTTTTCAATTGGTGTTCATTTAACCAACCATTAAAATAATTACCACTAATATTCATGATTGGATAAGTCAATTTATCAGACTTTGTTTTTTTGTAAAGTTTCTCTTCCAACTTTTGATTATCAAACACTCTGACTTCCATATAATTAACTCCTTGTTCTTCCAACCAAGTTTTCGCTTGTTTACAATATGGACACTTTGGTATTGTATATAAAACTAAAACCATGCATTCTCATCTTGTATTTGTGGTTCACTCCAATCTAACGCACCATAAAACATATTTAGTTTTTTGGTCATAGCTTGTTGATACATCTTATCATAATCAATATACTCTTTAATAAAATCCATTATCTCTTTTGGGTCTTCATGACCTTTATACGCAACTACGTCCAATTTTAGTGGATTATCTTTTAAATAAACCCATCTAATTTTAGAGTCACTAACAATTGGTTCATAACTTTTCTTTTTAAAATACTTTAATAAATCATTATAAAATATTGAAGACTTAACGTGAACTGGAGTACCAGTCATTATAGCGGTTTTAGCACCAACATTCTCGAAAACATCATCACCCTTTGGTGTATATTTTTCTATATTCTTAACACCAACTGGATTTGCTATATCATCTACACTTAGATTTCTTATATTACCTTTAAAATCCAATATCCGTTTGTCAACTTTATCCTTTGGAACATAATTTAATATATCATCAAGAACACTTTTTAATAAAACTTTCATAGCTGGTGGGAATGTACTTCGAACTGTATCTAAACCTTTTACGTGAACCTTATTTACCTTTACACCATTATCATTAATAATTCTCATTCCATATCGTTTCTTAACAACAAAGAAACCAGCTCTTGCTATAATCTCTTGTTTAATTTCAAATCTATGTTTATCTATATTACAAAATTTCTTAGCAAAATAATCATAAGAACCATTCATATAATTTTGTACTTCTGTAGCTATCTCTGAAATCTTTTGTGTCTTCATAACATCAGAAAGTTTTTCATCTGGGAATCTCTTATCAAGAAGTGGTACTGCTGAATAAAATACCGAATCAGTATCAATGTAGATACAATAATCTTTATCATCTTCAAGTTCTTTATTATAGAAATGATTACCAATCTTCTTTGTAAATTTAATCAACGATTGACCAGTCAATGTTGTTGCTTCAGCATTATCCAAATCATAGAATCGAAAAACTGATAAACCCAATACACCATACAATGAATTTAAAACAACTTTCTGAATGTATTGTTTCCTATTAAAATATTGATACTTCTCGTCATCACCTTCATCGGCAAACTTCTTAGCTAATTTCCTAAACTCTACCCTTGTATTAAACCATTGTTCCAATAGAGCTGGAATCAAACCTTTCTTATCTGTTTTATAAATTATACCATTGGATGAAATAGAAACTTGGTTATCATTAAAATACTTTTGTAACTCTTGGTGTGTAACCTTACCTTGTTCCTTACCATCCATTTTTACTGTATAAGTTTTAGGTACTTTTTGAACATACTCCTCTGGATTCCAACCAACTATTTCACCTATCTTTGTTTCTGGTGATATATTCAATGACATAATAATTGATGGATACATCGAAGTAATATCTAAATCATAAATCCACTCGTGTCTACCTTTTTGTGGGTCTTGTACATACGCACCAGAGAACTTATTCTCCTCAAATAAATCTTTTCTACCATCTTTCTTTTTATTTGGTGCAACAATACCAAGTTTCTTTAAGTAAACTAATACAGCTCCTTCAAGGTATCTCGAAGACCATTCAACTTCTTCATATGGAACGTGACCAACGTGAGCAATACCTCGACACACATCTATAAAATCTAACTTATCATTTAACATCTTAACAAGTCTAACGTCATGAATATTGTATTCTACGAACTTATCCAAATCATTGTCATATAAGTCATTTAATGTTCCCTCATACTCAACTTTCTTTTCACCAAGTTCATCTTCCGCTATAGCATCTAATCTATAAGATGTTTTTTGTGTATATGTAAAATTTTTATATAAGGATAAATAATCTAATTGTGACAAACCAGCTATTTTATATCTATGTTGATAGTCACTCCAATTAACTCTTCTAATTGGTGATAAACAATCTGCTATTTCAGAACCAAGTACTTGTGTAGCTCTATTATAAAGATATGGAATATCAAACTTTAATGTATTCCAACCAGTCAATATCGTAGGTCTTAATTCAAGAAATAGTGCATAAAATCTATTTAGTAACTCACCTTCCTCTTGAAAAGCTTCTATTTCAATATCATCCTTACTTTCAAGAGTAAGTCTTTTGTCTGAATCAAGAACGAGACAAAAATATTTATCAACTTCACTATCGTAATAAGCTATAGCGGTTATTTTATTTTCTGCCTTTTGAACATCTGGAAATCCTTGTGTAACTTCTACCTCAATATCAATTACACCAATTCTAATATTAGTGGATAGGTCATCTGAATCTGTATACATATCAACAAGTGTTCTTGTCTCTGGATTGACATCAGATTCCCAAAGGTTTTTAGTCTTCTTATCGAACTTATATACTTTTTTTAGTTTATCTCCATATAGAGATACATAAGTTCCATAATTATCTTTTACATATGCGTATTTTTTATATGGTAAAACGAGATAACCTTTTTCGTCATCCCAAATGTGTATCTTATTTTTGAAGTTATCATAAAATATATTCTGATACATTAGAACCAACTATCATCTTTATTAATTGTTTTGAACTTTGGGTCTACTTTAGATTCACCAAAAGTTTCATCAGAATCATCAACAAGTTTTTGTATCTCGTCTCGTTTATCATCTGGAACAAATAACTTTGTATACTCATAATTTGGGTCGTCCTTTATTCCTTTGGATAAACACCAAAGTCTTATCTTCTCCCAAGTATTACTCAAATACAAATTAGGATGACTATTGTATAATAAATTTTTCTTAAAACCATTGCCTTGTAATATATGATATAACCATTCTATTCCAGCACTTGGTGTCCTAACAGTACGTTTCTTTTTACCATCACAAGCTTCACTCAAATCACCAATTAGATTTTCTTTAAATGTCTCATCGTGTTTTGGTAAATCCCAACCATAATGTTTTGGTGTATTATCTAACAACTCAAGAAATGATTTTTTATCATTGAAGAAAAACGGATAGTCTTCACCCAAAACATAATCGTGTGTTGGATGTTCATAAACTAAACTTGGTCTTTCAGCTTTTATAGCATCTTGTGCAGATAAATTCCAAGTCATATAATCGTGTACAAGACAAATAGTAGCATAACAATTATCTATAAGATATCTATATTGACCGCCACTTGGTAAGTTCTGAACCTTCATCCAATCTGGTGCAGGTTTACCAGCTTTTGGTTTTTTAGCATCATCATCGGTAACCCATACCAACCACTCATCTCTATCAAGTCCTTCTGTAAATTGTATAAGTTTTTTTATACCACACGATTGATTCCACCTATGATTAAAAACTAATATCTTTTTATCTGGTAATGGAAATGGTTCTGGGTCAGGTAAATCACCAACACCAAGTGGAAAATAATTAATCTTCTCTTTCATTACATTCTCATCAACACCTTGTGAAGTGTGTGGCATTTTATCCCAATTAGATTTCATATAATCTAAACTAACTGGACAATGAAAATAAGATTTTGTAGACAAATCAATAGCTTCCATTTGTCTAAAGAACCCAACTGGATAACCACCAGTAGGTCTACTCTTTTCACAATCAACCCAATGGAAGAAATTATAACTATCTACAGTCATTCCATACCTATCAGTTAATATAGCATTATAAACGTTGTATAATAATTCTGGTTGATGATTAAAAATAAAATCAACATCAAGTTTTTGAAAGTCCATCTTCTTCAATAAAGCTTTACTTTCGAAAAAACCACGATTAAACAACACACTACCAGCATATGGAAATTTAATCATTGTAACATTATCTCCAAGATGCGGAATTGTATTGTTTGGTGGAACTAAAACATAATGATGACACATTGGTAACCATTTTATAGTCTTAACCATTACCTTATAATTGGAATCCATTTGATGCATAAATTTGGTTGAACGCCATCTTACAGGTGACATCACGTGTAAGATTCTTCTTCCATATAACTTGTGATTTATCATTTAATAACCTTATTTTATAATAATATATAGTCACCCCAAAACTGAAAGGGTTAATATATTTTTGGTAAATGGGGGGAAATTAATCCCCCCAAATTTAACCTTTAGAAATTAACAGTTAGTCCTAAGTTGTAGTATCTTGGTGTACCCAAAAATACTTCAGCGTTATGAGCTAAGTGAAGTTTATCACCATACCCATTGTACTTACTATTATCAACTGCATCTTGAACAAATACATCATCAAGAGCATTAAAAACATGACCATGTAAGGTCATATCTAAACCAGCAATCTCTGGAAGTTTATAGGACAAATGTAAGTCAAGTTTTGAGTAACCTGGGGCTTCCCAAACTTGAGCTCTATCTTCATCACCATCTACTTCACGAGAATCTGGAGACCAATCGGCAAAGTTCTTATCATACATTTTGTACAAACCTTGTATACTAAGACCTGCAATTGGTTTAATTGTTAGACCACCGATATAAGCTGTTTGAGGCATATCACCAACCATCAATCCATCAAGAGCATAATTATACTCTGTGGAAGTAGTACCAGTAACATTACCATTCTCATCATACATCATTTCTGTATAGTCACCTTTAGCATCTCCGTCAAACATCCACTCACCTTTACTTAGTATTAAGTCTAAGTCAACCATGTCGTGAAGAGCAATCTTAGATTCTACTTCCCAACCTGTGTGGCTTTGATTTACACCTTCAAGATAAATGATGTCTGTATCACCAGAATCACCTTGTCCAGTTTCAACTGATTTGGTAAGGTTTCTATCTTTCCATTGAGTGTTATATGAACTCAATTTAAGACCAACCTTATCGCTTGTATACTTACCACCAAATTCGAAACTTGTAAATTTCTCATTATCTGGGTTAGTAGCGACATTACCATCGTAGTCAATCACATTATCCAAGATAGGTGGTTTCTGAACGTATCCAGCATTTACAAACCCAGACATTCTATCGTCAAGATTATAAACACCACCACCCTTTACTTGGAAAGTAGTAATAGATGGAGCTTCTACCTTTTCAAAATCAACTTGAAAATGGTCATCATACGAATAAGCAATAGTAGATAAACCACCCATACCATATAGGCTCATTTTATCTGTACTATATTTACCTTGTAGAAATCCACCTAACCAATCAACAGTTGTATTGTTGTGATAAGCAATTATATCACCCAAACCAACTTTTTTACCATCAGGTGCGTTATCATCAGCGTAATCTACATAGTAGTCACCACCTAATAAATCACGAACCTCACGAGCGTGTTCTATACCAGCTGTTCTCCAATCAATACCAACTTGAAGTTCAAGTTCATCTGTAACATCATAGTTTAATTTGGAAATCAAACCATAAGTGTTTTGCCTATTGATTGAATTACGAAGTATACCTGTTGACTTGTTTTCAGTTTCAGACCAAGCAGAGTCAATGTTTGAAGAGTTTTCAGCAATCTCTCCATTCCAATCCCATGTCCAAGGTGAACTTGCCCACCAGGAATTTCCTTCAATAGCAGGAAATCGTTTAACACTACCATAAGTTCCTGTACCACCACCAGAACCACCAGACCAGTATAATACTGAACTTAATCTCATATCATCATTTATTTCATAGAAATGATTCAAATTGACAAGTGGTTTATGGAAGAAGTTCTCTCTTTCATTAAGAAAGTCTGAACTATGTCTGTCTGTTGTTCTAGCACCATACATATACCAATATTGTTGACCTGTGTATGAAGCATCAATTGGAGCTACATTCTGATTGAAGAACCTACCAGCTTCATGCTCAAACTTCTCACCAGCTACGTAAGCGGAATCGTTATATCCATCAATACTTCCTGCTAACTCTTGAGAGTAAGTTGCTATGTTCTGTTTGTATAGGTTATGTCCATGTCTTTGTGG
>CEUX01006186.1_pt1 | contig 33558 bp, 40 predicted proteins | sample 531361 | NCBI WGS metagenome assembly CEUX01 (sample SAMEA2622736, study PRJEB7988) | marine metagenome | isolation source: saline water (ENVO:00002010), including
GAACAGAAACAATCTTTTGTTCGTACATTTGAATTATCAAGTGTGTCTGGAACATTTTCTGAGGGTGAAACAGTTACAGGTGGTACTTCTGCTGTTACAGGTGAAGTTGCAAGATGGGATTCCTCAACGAGTTATCTATATCTTATCAATATGACAGGAAATTTTACTCTTAATGAAATATTGACAGGCGCAACAAGCACAGCAACTGGTACATATTCAACTAAACGAACAACAGACGAAACTTCTGAAACTCTTAAAACTATTGACGATTCAACATCTGACAAAGTTTCAAGTAATAAACAATTTGAAATTGATGCTGATTCAGTATTTGATTTTTCGGAATCTAATCCATTTGGGGATAATCCATAATGTTTGGAACATATTTTTATCACCAAACCAGCAGAAAGATGGTGGTTGGTTTTGGTACATTATTTAATTCTCTTGAAGTTCAACGAACTAATAGTTCTGATGAAGTAACAGAAGTTATAAAAATTCCTCTTTCGTATGGCCCGAAAGATAAAATGTTGACAAGGATCAGCGCAGATCCAAGTTTAAATCCTAAAGTGGCACTAACTGTTCCAAGAATGGGATTTGAATTAACTTCTATGACATATGATGGTACGAGAAAACTTAATACTATGAATAGAAATGTGAAAAAGGGAACTACAGGATTGAAGAAACAATTTAATGGAGTCCCTTATAATTGGGAGTTTTCTCTTTATATTTTTGTAAAGAATGCAGAAGATGGTACACAAATTCTGGAACAGATTCTTCCATTCTTTACACCAGATTTTACGTTTTCTATGACATTGATTTCCAGTATGAGTATCAAGCATGATATACCATTGATATTAAATTCTGTTACAAGCGAAGATACTTATGAAGGAGATTTTGCAACAAGAAGGTCTATCATTTGGACTCTCTCATTTACAATGAAGGGATTTTTATATCCAAACATAGTAGACAATGCAAAAGTCATTACGGATGTTACAGTAGATACTCATCTAATGTCGGAAACAGTATCAGCAGAACCAGTATATATTATTTCAGAAGATAGTACTGCATATACTACAAATAATTTAATTTTAAATAGTCATGAAATAGATGATGCAACAAGAATAAGAATTTTATCAGAAGAATCTCAGGAAGCCGCATCTGCTGGTGCAACTGTAAGTAGGACAAATGTTGTTCCTGTAGATACAAATGCTCTTGAGGATGAAGATTTTGGATTTAGTGAAACCTTTTCGTTCTACCCACAAGGAGTCACATATGATCCTGTAAGTGGAACGGATAGTTAATGAAAGTTGAAAAATTAATTGAAACTAGAATAGAAAAAAGTTTAGATCTCGTAGAAAATAATCCTTCAGAAGTCGTTGAAGTTCTAAATACAAACGAGGTTACTCAACCTGCTGTAATCAATGGTGGTGAAAGTGATACAGATTTTCAATATGCTCGTGAAAATATGTATGACATTATTGAGAAAGGTAGGGATGCAATGGAGGAACTTTTGGAGATAGCAAAGGCAGAAGAGTCTCCACGAGCCTTTGAAGTTTTCGGACAACTTCTGAAAAATATGTCTGATAGTCAAGAAAAATTAATGGAACTTCATCAGAAGAAACAAAAATTAGAATCTGATGGAGATAGACAGGAAGTCACAAGAGCACAAAATGTGACTAACGCATTGTTCGTTGGTAGTACAGCAGAACTATTAAAATTAGTCAAAAAAGAGACAAAAAACGATGGATGAATTATTTAGCGCATCTGAATTGATGATGATTGGATTAGTCATATTTTCATCATTTTGGATATTTTTATTTAATTATAGAACAGACAACAAAGACAAATATGCTGATAATAAGTGGCTAATTTTGCTCGACTTACTTATTAATATGGGAATGTCTGTGACAGGATATTTACTTATTACAATAGTATTCACAAATGTTCCACAACTTGCAGCATATGCGAGTTATCGTTATCCTGTGGGTTATCTTTTTGGGTTAACATCAAATGTGAGCATACCTATTGTTCTCAAATGGTTTCAACAGCAAATATCCAAAAAGTTAAATCAAGTAGGAAAGAAGTGAGGTAAATTATGGCAGAACAAAAGAAGGCGCCCAAATCAGTCGCAGATGAAAAAGTTGATGTGATGGAATTGGAGCCGGTAAAACAAATAGAAATAGAAACTAAAAATCTGGTTGCTTCCAGTAGAATTTTCATTTATACTATAATTGGTTTACTTGCATATATGATATTTTTTATTATTCCAGATATAAATGAAAAAGTTACATGGATGGAAAAGGATCTTAATTCTGTTTTGGTTCAATCAGAAAGATTCAAAAAATCAACTAGAGTTTTTGCAAAAGACAATCAATGTGCATCTTGTCATTTGAGTCCAGATTATTTACTTCATAATCTTCTTACAAAATATCCTAGTTTTTCTGATATTAAAGCATTCATGTCGGTTGGGCATCAAAGATACTATACAATGCAAACTCCAATATCAGATGATGAACTTCTGGCTATTTACAGGACATTGCAGTAATGTGGTTGTTATCGGGAAAAGTAATTGTTGCATTAGTATGGGCATTCTGGATGATTGCAGTAGATTCTACTGCTGAGGGAAATCCTGCCGACAATGTAATTCTAGAACCAAAAGAAATAAGAGAAGAATATAATCCAACTTATGGAATGACTCTTGCTCGTGTAAAAGAGAGGGGAGTTGTTCTTTGTGGAACAAAGGAAGATTTTCCTGGCTTTTCGGAAATGATTTGGACAGACGAGCATGGTCAACGATGGGTCGGTTTTGATGTAGATATTTGTCGTGCAGTTGCAGCTGCGGTTTTTGATGATGCAGATGCTGTAGAATTTATCGAAGTAGATGGAAAGACAAGATTTTCTTATCTTATTGATGGCACAATTGATGTTCTTTCGGCTGCAACAACATACACTTTCTCAAGAAATGTTCTTAAAAAATTAGAATTCCTTCCAACTACATTTTATGATGGTCAGGGGTTTATGGTAAGAAAAACTCTTGGAGTGTCTTCTGCAAAACAAATGGAGGGTGCAAGAATATGTTTTAGTTCTACTGGAACTTCTGCAAAGAATATAAAAGATTTTTTCAAAAAACATTTCATTACATACATTCCAGTACAAGTTGAACCACCACAAAGACCTAAAAGTGTATACTTGAGTGGAGAATGTGATATGTACGGAACAGATCGTTCTGGTCTTGCATCAAATAGATTACAATTTTCAGATCCTGACTGGCACATGATTCTTCCAGAAGTTATTTCTAAAGAACCTCTTGGGCCAGTTGTTAAATACGGAGATCAACAATGGTCTGATATAGTCAGATGGACAGTTTTTGTATTGTTCATTGCAGAAGAGTACGAAATTAATTCTGAAAATATTGATGAATTTGCAAATCATATAGATCCTATGATTAAAAGATTTATGGGTGAAATGAACGGAAAAGATTTTCCTCATCTTGGATCAAAATTAGGATTGTCTGCAACTTGGGCATATAGTGTAATAAAACAAGTTGGAAATTATGAAGAAATATATGAGAGAAACGTGGGAGAAGATACGCCACTCGCATTGAAGCGAGGGTTAAACAAGCTTTATACAAAGGGAGGATTGTTGTATGCACCGCCCTTGAAGTAGGAAAATATGTGGTTTCTAAAATGGACATTCGGGATTGCTGTTTTCTTATTGGTGGTTTATATTATTTTTATTTTTGCGAATAGTTACAGGTTACATAAAAAATATGAAAAAACTCATTTTCCTTGCACTTATGTACAGGGAAAAATGTGTACAATAAAACCAACTTGGAAGAAGTGTGGAGGAGGTGTACCAGAAGATTATTGTGAAAGAAAATTAAACAACTTTCTCTAACGGAAAATATATGAGCCATGTTACACCTTATTCCAAAAAGAATGGCGATTCGGAAGAAAATCCTTTTGAAAAAGTACCAGAAGATCGTACTGCTGTAGATAATATTTTACGAGTCAATCATGGCAATCAAATGAGATTGGGATTGATGGCGGATGCAAAAGCGAACATCATGATCACAGTTGCATCTATCGTATTTTCTGTTACTATTGCAAATCTTGATAATGAATTAATGAAATGGCCACTATTGACATTTGCATTCGGATGTTTCTTTTCTCTTCTTTTTGCAATATTTGCAATCATTCCAAAAACAAATTATCCAAAAGATGCAACAGGAGACATAGATCGAAATTCTCCTTTTTTCAATCCATTGTTTTTTGGACATTTTGCACATCTACCAATAGAAGAGTACAAAGAAGATTATGCAGAAAAGTTAATGAACGATGATAGAATATATGATGCACTTGCAGGGGATATATACGGACAAGGTAAGGTTCTTGCATTAAGTAAGTACAAATATCTAAAATGGTCTTACATGAGTTTTCTTTGGGGAATGTCTGGAGCAATTATAGTTTTTATATTTCAAGGGCCGGTTGGTGATTTTGTTTTGGATGGATTAAAATGGTTTTTTGATTTGTTTGTAGGAGAAGTTATTTTTACATTAGATGGACTTAAAGAATTGTTGTGCCAAGCAAGTTCAAGATGTAGGAACAATTGGTAAAAATAAATACTAGAGAATCTATTTCTAGGAAAAAACATGAATGATATTACAGAAAAATATGCTGAACTGAGAGAGGAACTTAATAATAAAGATCCTCTTTTTAGATATGCTAAACTCAAGGAAGAGTTGGATCAAAAAGATCCTATGTTTCGGTATCAATCTGTCAAAGAAGAAATAGAGAAAATAAAGGCAGAAAAAGAAGAAAAAACTTTAGAATCTCTAGAAAATTTATTTCAAGCATTGGGGGGAGAGGAAGCAGTTGTTAGAAGTGAATCTAAAATTACAGAAGATGCAGAGGAACGGAAAGAGGTTGTCGTTGAAGAACCAATTGGAGATGCTGAGAAAATTGATATTCAAGAAGAGTCACCTATCGAAGATGGAACAAAGAAAACAGTAAAGAAATATAAAAAAGACACTCCAGGCGAAGATGAAACTCAAGAAGAAGAATTAGACAAGTACACAGAAACTATTTCTAAACTTCAAGAAAAGTCAATTACAGAAGAAATTGATCCTATTTCTGCAAGAATAGAAAAATTAGAAAAACATATTCAGAAGATTGCTCTTGCGGGGCCTGGTTCTGGTGAAGTCAGAATCTTGAATATGGATGATGTTGATACTACAGATCTTGCAAATGACAAATACCTCAAATACAATAGTTCAACTGGAAAATTTGTATTTGCTACTGTTTCTGGTGGGGGGTCTGGTGGACATACAATGCAGAATGCAGGCTCAGATCTTACTGCAAGAGATAATTTAAATTTTGATGGGACTTATGTAATTGCAACTGATGATTCTGGAAATGATCAAACTGATATTACTCTTAGTTCAGCACTTCAATCGTGGCATGGAAAGTCAAGGCCATCGGGAGATGTAGTTGGTACTACCGATTCTCAAACACTCACAAATAAAACTTTAACAAGTGCAGTATTGAATACTGGTGTGAGTGGAACTGCTGTATTGGATGAAGACAATATGGCATCCGATTCTGCAACGCAACTCGCAACTCAACAATCTATCAAAGCATATGTTGATGCAAGAATTCTTACAGAAGACACGATTGCAGAATTAAATGATACGACAATTTCTTCAGCAGATGATGGTCATTTTTTAGTACATACTGGTTCTGCATGGGTCAATGAAGCTCCTGCAACTGCACTTGCATCTTTGGGTGTAAATTCAACTGCGGCCGAACTTAATATAATGGATGGAGGAACTTCTGCTACATCCACCACAATTGCTGATGCAGATAGAGTTGTAGTAAATGATAATGGAACAATGAAACAGGTTGCAGTAACAGACCTTTCAGCTTACTTTGACGATGAAATTACTGCAATGCCCAATCTTGTAACAACGGCTGCAACTACAGTAGGTGCATTAAACTCTGGTTCTATTACATCTGGATTTGGATCTATCAATAATGGTTCTTCTGCAATTACTACAACTGGAACATTAACATACGGAACTTTGAATGATGGCACTACTTCATTGACTGCAACTGTATCAACTTTAAACAAGGCTGCAACTACTGGTAAATCAATTGCAATGTCAATCGTTTTTGGTAGTTAAAAAATAAATACAAGTGAAACAAACTTAGGGAATTATGGCAAATCCAAACATAGTAAATGTAACAAGTATATACGGAGAATCAATTGCACAAGCAATGACAACCACGCTTACTACAGTTATCATGACTGTATCTGCTGATGTAATATTAAAAGTTAATAGTATTTCTGCAACAAATACTCATGCATCAAATGCAACAGATTTTACTTTGACAGTTACAAAGGCAGGGTTCACTTCTGCTGGAGTTGCAAGTGGTGATGATAATGCAGGAACATTTTCAATCGCAAGCACAATCAATATACCATCTGATGATGTATTGGTTGTTATAGACAAACCTTTTTATTTGATGGAAGGAGATGTTTTAAAAGGAGGAGCAGATCCTGCAACTTGTGATCTTTTTATTTCATACGAAGTAATCAATGATGCGTAAGGATTTGGAAAATGCCAAAATTAAGAGCAAGTAGTGGACTCATTGAAAAAACAAGTACGAAGGATCTCAATGTAATAAGTGGAGACACTTCCGCTACTTCTACCACAGTTGCAGATGCAGACAGAGTATTACTGAACGATAACGGCACGATGGTACAGGTCGCTGTTACGGATCTGGCTGCATATTTTGATGATGAAATTACTGCAATGCCCAATTTGGTCACGACAGGTGCAACTACTGTCGGTGCATTAAATTCGGGATCAATCACTTCTGGATTTGGTACAATTGATACTGGATCTTCTACCATTACAACTACTGGATTAATTTCTGGTGGATCTCTCGATATTGATAATGTTCTCATTGATGGTACAACAATAGGCCATACTGATGACACAGATTTAATTACAGTTGCAGATGGTCTTGTTACAGTTGCAGGAGAACTCCAAACAACGACTCTTGATATTGGTGGAACAAATATAACTTCCACGGCTGCAGAACTGAATATTATGGATGGTGGAACTTCTGCAACATCAACTACAGTTGCAGATGCTGATAGAGTGGTGATGAACGACAATGGTACAATGGTTCAAGTGGCAGTAACGGATCTTGCAGCCTATTTTGATGATGAAATTACTGCGATGCCCAACTTAACTTCAGTTGGTACATTGACAACTTTAACTGTTGATAATATCATAATCAACGGAACAAATATTGGACATACAAGTGATACGGATGCAATCGCAATTGCATCTAACGGAAATGTTACTTTATCTCAAAATCTCTCCATTACTGGTGATCTTACAGTAAGTGGAACAACTACTACTGTAGATAGTACAGTAATGACAGTAGTTGATCCAATTATTCATTTACAAACTGCAACTGGTGGGGGTGCATTAGGGTCTGACACGAATAAAGATGTTGGACTTGCAATGCAATATCATAATGGGTCGGCCGCAAAAACTGCATTTCTTGGTTATGATGATTCAGCAGGAAAATTAACTTTTATTCCAGATGCATCTATTAGTTCAGAAGTTGTTTCTGGAACAGTAGGATCTATCGTTGCAAATCTTGAAGGAAATGTAACTGGAAATATTAATGGTGATTTAACTGGAACTCTCCAAACAGCTGCACAAGGAAATGTTACATCTCTTGGAACATTAACTGCACTTACAGTAGATAATGTTGCAATAAATGGGACAACTATAGGTCATACAAGCGATACCGATTTGTTGACACTTGCAGATGGAATTGTTACAGTTGCAGGAGAACTTCAAGCGACTACACTTGACATTGGTGGAACGAATATTACTACAACGGCTGCAGAAATTAATCTGATTGACGGAGGAACTGCTAGGGGAACTACTGCTGTTGCATCTGGTGATGGTATTTTAATTAATGATGATGGAACTATGAGGATGACAAATGTTGATACTGTTTCAACATATTTTGCAAGTCATAGTGTAGGAGGGTCAAACATCGTAACAACTGGTGCATTGAATTCTGGATCTATTACATCGGGGTTTGGTACAATTGATACTGGTTCATCTACAATCACAACAACTGGTTTAATTTCTGGTGGATCTCTTGATATAGATGATGTTTTGATTAATGGAACTACGATTGGTCATACAGATGATACTGATTTGATGACACTTGCAGATGGAGTATTGACTATCGCAGGAGAATTAGATGCCACGACATTAGACATATCTGGAAATGCAGATATTGATGGTACGACAAATTTAGATGCAGTTGACATTGATGGGGCAGTTCAAATAGATGCTACAGTAACAGTCGGAGTAGATGATACTGGACATGATGTAAAATTCTTTGGTGCAACATCTGGTGCATATATGTTGTGGGATGAATCGGCAGATGATTTGATTCTAGCAGGAGCAGGTGGTTTAGTTGTTCCAGACGAAAAACTTACTTTGGGTAGTACAGCAGTAACTTCTACTGCTGCAGAACTCAATATCATGGATGGTGGAACTTCTGCAACATCTACAACTTTAGCAGATGCCGATAGAATAGTTGTTAATGATGTACCTAAAATTGCACTTGACGGAACTGATGGTACATCGTCAAATGCTAATGATGATGTGTTACTTGAAACTGGTTTCAAACTTCTGGCCGAAACAGGATCGGGAACAATGAAACAAGTTACATTGGGGGATCTAAAAACTTTTCATGATAATACTCACAATTTAACAATTTCTACACCAACGGCTGTCGCAGGAAGTAATGCATACACAGTATCACATGAATCAGCGGATTCTGTTATAGTTTACAGAAATGGTGTTCAACTTGACTCATCAGAAGTTACTACGAATTCATCAAATAATACAGTTACATTTACTTGTGTAGATACTTCAGATAAAATTGCAATTCATGTTATAAGTGCATTGTCTGTTTCTGGAATGACAGTATATCGACCAACAGCAGTTGCAGGAAGTAATGCATATTCAGTAGTGAATGATACAAACGATACAGTTTTAGTTTATAGGAATGGTGTTCTTTTAGATGATGGAGATTTGACAATAAGTACTTCTAATGATACAGTTACATTTACTTGCACAGACACTTCTGATGAAATAACGATTCAAGTATTTGGAAATATCACTTCTGTAACAGAACGACAAGCAGTAGTAAAACATACACCAACGGCTGTTGCAGGAAGTAACGCATATTCTATCTCTAATGCATCTGGTGATCTGGTACAAGTTTTTAGAAATGGTGTTCTTTTAGGTGCGGCCGATGTTACTGTAAATGCAAGTGCAAATACAGTTACATTTACTTGTTCAGATACCTCAGATTTAATCGAGATATATGTAATGGGATCAGTTACAGTTGGAACTGCATCTGCACTTGGAACATTGACTACAGATGTTAAGACACCAACAAATAAAAAAGTAATACAACAAGGAGCTTTTATGCAGAGTTCTACACATCAAGCATTGACATTAGGATATTAAGGAGAAATTATGGCTATACCAAGTGGAAGTGGTACAGAGGTTTTAAAACGAAATACTGTCTATGAAAATAGTGATACATGGGCTTCAATTATCACAGGAGTTGCAAATCATATATACACAGTTCTTACAATAGTTGCGGCTGAACAAGCAGGTAATGCAGAAACTTTGGGTTTAAGGATTGATGTTTCAGCGTCAGGTTCTAACCAAGTAAATTTAGCAAGGTATAATTCAATTTCTTTGCCTGCTAATGGTGTTTTTACTTGGAATGATAGATTCGTTTTATCGGGAACAGACATACTACAAGTTTATAATACTGCTGGTAATGTACATTGGCACGTTAGCTACATAGACCAAGATTGGACATAGGAGAAAACATGAGTGGAATACACGGAGGAATAGGACGATCTGGTATTATCGGTAGATTTACAATTGATGGTGAAGGAAACGTGGGTTTTGGGCAAGCACCATCGTCATCTAAAAAGTTTGCTGTTGTAAATATGAATGGAAGTTCTAGTCCATCTGGTGGTGCAGTATATTTTGATCATTCAAATAATAGGCTTTTATATAATTCATCATCCAGAAGATACAAAAATAATATACGAGATATTGAAACTGATACTTCAAAAATATATGAAATCGAATGTAAAACTTTTGAAACAAACGATCCAGACCAAGATGAAGTAAGAACAGTCATTGGTTTAATTGCCGAAGAATTGGTCGAACATTTTCCAACTTTGGTTGGACATGATAGTGAAAACAGACCAGATTCGATAAATTATGCAATGTTAGTAGTTCCATTAATTAATGAATTAAAAAAATTAAAAACGGAAGTAACTTCACTTAAAACGAGAATAGAAACTTTAGAGAATGACTGAACACGGAACTTACTTAGGAAATCCTCTTTTAAAGGCTGCATACATCCAACAAGATTGGACAGAGGAACAGGTAGGCGAATATGTCCGTTGTCAACAAGATCCTCTTTATTTTGTCAACCAACACATAAAAATTGTTTCAGTTGATGAAGGGTTAGTAGAATTCGATGTTCGTGATTATCAAAAAGAAATGATCAACAGATTTCATAATGAAAGATTTGTGATCTGCAAAATGGCCCGTCAATCTGGAAAATCAACCACTATTCTTGCATATCTTCTCCATTATATTCTTTTTAACGAAAATGTTTCAGTTGCAGTTCTTGCAAACAAGAAATCTACTGCAATGGAACTTCTTGGAAGATTACAACTCGCATACGAACATATGCCCAAGTGGTTACAACAAGGAATTCTAATATGGAACAAAGGAAACATCGAGCTGGAAAACGGCTCAAAGATTCTTGCAAGTTCAACATCTGGTTCTGCAATTCGAGGTGGTAGTTTTAATATCATTTTCCTAGACGAATTTGCATTCGTTCCATCCAATATTTCTGAAGAATTTTTTAGTTCTGTCTATCCTACAATTTCATCTGGTAAAACTACGAAAGTATTCATTGTTTCTACACCAAACGGAATGAATATGTTCTACAAGTTATGGTCAGATGCAGAAGAAGGACAGAATGATTATTCTCCTATTTCTGTTCATTGGTCGCAAGTTCCAGATCGTGATGAGCAATGGAAAGAAAAAACGATACGAAATACTTCTGAACGGCAATTTCAACAAGAATTTGAATGCTCGTTTCTAGGAAGCTCCAATACACTTATTTCCACAGAAAAACTTCTTGCAATGCCGTTCAAGCAACCATCATTTTCTCATGAAGGTTTGAATGTTTACCAAGAACCAGTTTTAAATCACACATATGTTATAGTATGTGATGTGGCCAGAGGTGTAGGACTTGATTATTCCGCATTTTCAATCTTTGATGTTTCTAAACAACCATATCGACAAGTCGCAAAGTACAGAAAAAATGATATTTCTCCTATGCTATATCCGAATGTAATTTACACAACTGCACAGAAATATAATGATGCTTTTATTTTGGTGGAAGTAAACGACATAGGACAACAAGTGGCCGATATTCTTTATCATGACTTAGAATACGAAAATATGATGATGGTTACACTTCATGGTAGAAATGGCCAACAAATCGGAGGTGGTTTTTCTAAAAATGTCTCAATGGGAATTAGGACAACCAAACAAGTCAAACGAATTGGATGTGCGACTCTCAAGGATTTAATCGAAAGAGATAATCTTTTAATTGATGATTTTGATACTATCTCAGAACTAACAACTTTTATCGGCAAGAGTACTTCATGGGAGGCCGATGATGGGTGTAATGATGATTTGGTGATGACTTGTGTTTTATTTTCTTGGTTGGTTCAACAAAGATACTTTAAAGAATTGACAGATCAAGACATACGAGAAAAAATGTTTGCAGAACAAGCAAAAATTATTGAAGAAGAATTGACTCCATTTGGAATTATTGATAATGGTTTTGATCCAGATGAACATTCTATTCCAGGCGATACTAATGTATGGACTCCTGCTACAAAACAGCCAGGACAATTTGAGTATTATTAAATATAATCTGATTTCTTAACTTCTTTTTCAAAACCAAAATCATCGTCTTCTTCTTTATTTTCAATTGTTAGCATCAAAAGAAGAGCATCAATTTTTTCTTCCAAATCTGGTCTAACACTTCTTAATCGGAAAAGATATTTTACACTTTCTCTTTCAATCATTTCTTTACTAACACGAACAGAAGTGTAACTTCTTTTGTTTTGACTTTTGGTTTGAAGTTCTAGATGTTCTGGATTTACACAGCCACTATTTTCACAAGTTTGATGAACAACCATATTTTCTGCAATATCTCCCCTATGAAGAAGATATGCAAATCGATGTGCGGGCATAGATTTACCATCATAGGAAAACATACCATAGCCTTGTTTTTGTCTGGCTGCAGTCCAATTATGACAATCTGTTGATTTTGTTATCTTTGCATTGAATCTATCAATGGCTTTTTGCGGAAACTTCATGTTTACAGTACACTAAATATTATTCATCAATTATGATTATTTATAAATATTTCAAGAGTAACCTATACTTATCGCAAAACTCAAAAAATTTAACGGAGATTAGATATGCCCTTTCAAGTAAGTCCAGGCGTAAATACTTCAGAAATTGACTTAACAGGTGTTGTAGTCGCAGCTGGTACATCAACTGGTGGTCTAGCAGGACGATTCCGCTGGGGCCCAATCGAAGAAGTAACTCTGGTAACAGACGAAGATAATTTGGTTCAATTATTTCAAAAGCCAGATGATGATAACTTTGAAACCTTTTTTACTGGCGCAAATTTTCTATCGTATTCAAACGCATTAAACGTAGTTCGAGCTGCAAACACTACTACAGGTAATGCTGCTGCACCAGATAATGCTGCCGCAAATACTGCTGCATACACAGCAATGATAGTAAAAGATTCAGAAAATTATTACCAAACTTTTGATCCAGAACAAGGTGGAGCAATTGGTGGTGGAATATCCAACTTTGCAAACAATGGCCCTTTTATTGCAAAATGGGCAGGAGAACTAGGAAATAGTTTAAAACTTTCAATATGTCCTGGCGATAGAGCTGCATCAGATGGAAATCTTTCTGGAACATTTGCATGGACTGCATCGAGTGGTGCTCTTGCAGGAGCAAGTTCTCCACTTTTCATGGATGAATTAAGAGTTGGTGATTTAATTAAGATTTCTGGTGAAACAGGAAACCATTTAATTACTACAATTACGAATGCATCTACTGCTGTTGCTGTTGCATTAGATTCTTCTGATTCTGCTGATGTTTCCGCAACAACTGCAACTAGAATAAAAAGATCTGCATTCTCAACTCCTTCAGGTCAAATGAAAGGAACTGTAGAAGTTACTGCTGATTCTACAACAGTAACAGGAACAGGAACATTATTTGATATTCAAATGACAGTTGGAGATACAATTACTGTTAATGGTGAATCAAAAAGAGTAAAAACCATTACAAGTAATACTGTAATTGTAACGGAAGAAAAATTCCTTGCTGCTGCAAGTTCTCAAGCATATTCAAGAGAATGGGAATATAAAGGTGCTTTCAACGAAGGCCCACCAACAACATCCGCTTTTGCAGACAATAGAGATATGGCAAATGATGAAATTCATATTGCTGTAGTTGACGAAGATGGAGAATGGACAGGAACAAAAGGAGAAGTTCTTGAGGCATGGGGAAATCTTTCAGTCGCAAGTGGTGCAAAAGATGATCAAGGAGAAGATGTTTTTTATAAGAATTACATCAACAAGTTCTCAGCATATATGTGGTGGTTAGATCATCCAACAATCAATTCAGTTGACCAAGCAGGAAATGGTACTCTTGTAACAAGTGGAACTGCAACTTTCAGAGCATGGGGTGCAACTGCAAATTCATCTGGAACTCAAACTACAGACGAATTCTACAATGGATCAGTACCATTGACTTTAAGTTTTCAAGGTGGAGATGATGGAACTGGCCCTTCGGCTGCAGATACTATTCGTGCATACGATAAACTAAAATCAGCAGAAGATGTTGATGTTTCATTGTTGATGACTGCAAATCATGGTTCTACAGTTGTTCGACATTGTATCGGAAATATTGCAGAATCACGAAAAGATTGTCTTGCTTTCTTCTCACCAGAAAAAGCAGATGTGGTAGGAGTTACAAACTCTTCAACTGCAACGGACAATGTAATTGATTATAGGGATACTGTAAATCAGAATTCCTCATATGCAGTTATGGATTCTGGATACAAGCATATGTTTGATAAACACAACGACAAATTCCGCTATGTTCCATTAAACGGAGACATTGCAGGATTGTGTGCAAGAACTGATGCAGATCGTGATCCTTTCTTTAGTCCAGGCGGGTTTACAAGAGGACAAATTAAAGGAGTTGTTAAACTTCCTTTTAATCCAAAGAAAGCAGAACGTGATAAATTGTATCAATCACAAGTTAATCCAGTTGTTTCGTTTCCAGGCGAAGGTACAGTCCTTTTTGGTGACAAAACACAATTAACTAAACCATCTGCGTTTGATCGTATCAACGTAAGACGATTGTTCATCCTTCTGGAAAAAGCAATTGCAAATGCTGCAAGATTCCAGTTGTTTGAATTCAATGATGAGTTTACACGTTCTCAGTTTGTATCAATGGTTGAACCTTTCTTGCGTGATATTCAAGGAAGAGGTGGAATTCAAGACTTTAGAGTAATATGTGATGCATCGAATAATACTTCTCAAGTGGTTGATGCAAATCAATTTAGGGGAGACATTTTCGTTAAACCATCACGTGCTATCAACTTCATTCAGTTGAATTTTGTTGCTGTACGAAGTGGAGTGGAGTTCTCTGAAGTTGCTGGTGCTGTTTGATATAAATAATTAAAACAAACATAGTTTGGAGAAATAACAAATGGCAACAAGTTTATCAACATTCAAGTCGGCTCTCACTCATGGGGGAGCCCGACCTAGTTTATTTGAATTTGCTATTACTGCTGCACCATCGGGAGTTGAATCTTCTTTAGCTTCAGTTAATTTATATTGTAATGTTTCTGAAATACCTGGCCTTACAGTTACACCAATAGAAAGAGTATACAAAGGTAGAACTGTAAAAATTCCAGGCGATATGGTATTTGCTGATCTATCAACTACCATTATTAATACTGAAAATTTTAGTGTTAGAAGTGAAATTGAAAAATGGATGGAAGAAATAAATTCAACTGTAAAAAACGAAAGTGTTTCAGATTCAGATTTTGGAACTGGAACTGGTGTATTAACTCATTATCAAAAAGGTGGTGATAAAACAATGGAATATACTTTTGTGGATATTTGGCCCACTTCAGTTGCAGAAATTGCATTAAGTTATGATACTGCTAGTGATATAGAACAATTTGATTGCACATGGGCATATAACTACTATACATTTAAAGGAAGTGGTGTAGCTGTGACTGGCAACCCAACTCAGGATTAGGAAAAAACTATTATGGGACTAGCAATTACAGATTTTAAATCAAACATGGCAGCTGCAGGTGGAGGTGCTCGACCAAGTTTATATGAAGTAGATATAAATGGAAAAACAGCTGCTCTGTCTTTTACTACTAATCAAAATATTCTTTGCAAAGCAACATCTTTTCCTGCTGCAACTATAGCACCTCTTCCAGTAAATTATGCAGGAAGAGCATATAAATGGAATGGTTTTAGAACATTTGATAATTGGACAGTTACAGTAATCAATGATGAAGATTTTGCAGCTAGAAATAAAGTGTCCCAATGGATGAGACTTATTTCGGGTAAATTTGATGGAGAAAGATCTTCATTATTTGGAGATCAATTAGTTGGAAAAAATTGGTTTGATGGAGATGCAACAGTTACCCAATTAGGAACTGATGGAAAAGCAAAATCAAAATATAAATTTCATTACTTATGGCCAACAGAAATATCAGGAATTCCTGTTGATTGGTCTAGTGATGCTATCCAAGAATATACTATAACTTGGGCATATGATTATTGGGAACATATCAGTTAATATAATAGTAGTAAAATGAATGGCTTTCGCAGTTACAGATTTCAAATCGGGATTACGACAGGGAGGGGCTCGGCCTTCCCTGTTTTCAGTTGAATTAAATTATCCTTCCCCAATACAACCACACCAAATTGGAACTTTTAACTCTTCTGAATTTTTAGTTAAAAGTGCATCTATTCCTACAAGCACTCTTGGTTCATATGATGTATTTTATCATGGGAAAGCAATAAAAATTGCTGGTGATCGTACTTTTGATACATGGGAAACTACAATTATTAATGATGAAGATTTTGCTATTCGTTCTAGAATAGAAGAATGGATAAATCTCATTTCAAATCATACACTAAATACAAGAGACAGTCGAATGCCTTCAAATATAAAAGAAGGTGAAAATGCAGATTATAAACAGGAAATGACTGTAAAACAATATGGAAAAGATGGTAATATTAAAAGAAAATATACGTTTTCTGGAATATTTCCTACTGCAATAGGTGCAATTAATTTAGATTGGGGAACTCAAGACATAGAAGAGTTTACTTGTACTTGGACTTATGATAAATGGACTGCTGTTGGAGGTGGTTCGGGATCAACTAGAGATTTTTAGGAGAAAATAATGGCATTTGAAATATTTGGTTTCAAAATTGAAAGAAGAAGTCAAGAAAAACCTAACGCAAATATTCCTGCGTTTACCCTTCCAGAAAATGATGATGGATCGTTGATGACTTCTGGAGCCGGTGCATACGGCTCATTTATGGATATGGAAGGTCAATTTAAGTCAGAAATTGATCTACTGTTGAAATATCGAGAAATGTCTCAAACATCAGATTGTGAAATCGCAATAGACAATATTGTTAATGAATCAATAGTACAGGATGGTACTAACCCACCAGTAAATATTGTCTTAGATCAAACAGATTTAACAGAATCAATTAAGAAAAAAGTTCGAGAAGAGTTTACAAGAGTTCTCGATTTATTGAACTTCAACAATTTTGGCCACGATATTTTTCGTAGATGGTATGTTGAGGGAAGAATCTATTATCATATAATGATAGACGAAAACAATCCTCAACTTGGAATTGTTGAACTTAGAAGTCTAGATGCAACGAAAATCAAAAAAGTAAAACAAGTCAAGCAAGAAAAAAAAGGTGATAAAAAAATAGAAGTAAACATACAACCTTTATACAATTATAATGAAGCAGGATTGGATTCTAGATCTAATCAAGGAATTATGATTGCTGCAGATAGTATTGCATATGCAACATCTGGAATTCTAAATCCAAAGAAAAATTTAGTTCTATCTTACCTACACAAAGCAATCAAACCATTAAATCAACTTAAAATGGTGGAAGATGCAATTGTAATTTATCGTATTTCACGAGCTCCAGAACGAAGAATTTTTTACATTGATGTAGGTAACTTACCAAAAATTAAAGCAGAACAATATATTCGTGACATTATGACACGATACAAGAATCGTTTGGTCTATGATTCTGATACTGGTGAAGTAAAAGATGATCGTAGACACCAATCAATGTTGGAAGATTACTGGTTGCCACGAAGGGAAGGTGGAAGAGGAACAGAGATTACCACACTTCCTGGCGGAGAAAATCTAGGACAACTAGAAGATGTTGAATTCTTTCAAAAGAAGTTGTACAAGTCATTACACGTTCCTGTATCTCGCTTAGAGGCTGACTCTGGATTCTCTTTGGGGAGAGAAAGCGAGATTACAAGGGACGAACTTTTGTTTAGTAAATTTGTTCAAAAATTACAAACACGTTTTTCTCATATATTTGATGAAATAATGGAAAAACAGTTAATTTTGAAAAATGTAATGACTGCTGCAGAATGGGCAAATATTAGAGATAAAGTTCATTATTATTTTGAAAAGGATCATTATTATACAGAATTTAAACAACAAGAAACTATGTCTCAAAGAATAGATCTTGCAAGAAATATGGAAGATATGGTGGGTCAATATTTTTCAAAAGAATGGTTTAGAAAAAATATTTTAAGGCAATCTGATGAGGATATTGAAACGATAGACTCTCAAATGGAAAAAGAAAAGGCCGCTGGTGAGTATGAAGACGAAGGAGATGAGGATAATATGTAATTCTCATTCTTAAAAGTTTATAAATATTAATAGTAATTTTTTGGAGATTTAAATGGCAGAACAAGAAACACAAAGAGATTTCAAAACAGTAGACATAATCGACTTTTCAATGCAGAGCAAACCAACAAGAGTAAATGATGCATTTGGACAGTTAATATCAGACAAAGTAGTGGATCATCTTGCAACTAAAAAACAAGAAATTTCTGCTAAAATGTTCAAACCAAAAGAAGTAGAACCTGCTGAGGCTGAGGTAGAAGTACAAGCCGAACCAGAAGCAGAAACAGAAGCCGAAACTATGGAGGCATAATGGCATTCGCAACAAGAACACTTATAGACACAGGAAAAGCTGATGGTGGTGCAGGAAAGGTAGTAATTTTATTAGATCTAGATGATCATAATGCTTCCGCAACTGCACTAGATGCAGATGGTTTGAATGGGTTTGCAAATGGAGCAAAACTTAATATTCGTAAAATACGATGGGGATTGACAAGTGGAGCAGATGATGGAATAGGTGGTTCTGCATTAATTGAATTTAAAGGTGCAAGTTCAGATACATCTGCAATTAGACTCGCAGGATCGGGACTTTACGATGGCCCTGCAATTAATAATAATGCAACAAATACAACTGCAACATCAGCAGATATTGAATGTATTCCTGTAAATACAACTGGATTTATTATGATAGAATTTTCTAAAGATGCTGGATGGACAGGATAATGAAAACTTTTAAAGAATTTAGAGAGTCTATCGGTTATTCTACTGAATTGGAAGTAGTGGAACGAGAAAAAATAGAAATTTTTGAAGGGGATGTGATTGACCAATTAAGGAAAATTTCAAAGTCTAAAAAAGAAGCAGATGTAACACTTAAATCTGGATCTTCACATAAAATAGATCCAGCTTCTGCGAATCAGATATTAAAGACTTTTGACTCCCTAAATAGTTCTAAACAAAAAAAAGTGCGAAAAGATATGAATAAAGACACAAAAGGTTTTATGACTATAATGGATTTTGCACACGAAAACGTACAAAGGTAGGAAATATGAAACTAATTTGCGAATTACAAGAAGCCGTAAATTATGAATTGCTAGAGGAAGGAAATAAACCTAAGCAATATTTCATTGAAGGTATATTCATGCAATCGGAACAAAAGAATAAGAATGGAAGAATTTATCCATTAGAAGTTCTTGAAAAAGAAGTAAAGCGATATGTAAAAGAATATGTAGAACCTAAACGTGCATTTGGTGAACTAGGTCATCCAGACGGGCCGACTGTAAATCTTGATCGTGCTTCACACATGATTACTGATTTGAGAAAAGAAGGTAAAAATTTTGTTGGACGAGCAAAAATTCTTGGAACACCAAATGGAGAAATAGTAAAGAATCTTATTGATGAGGGTGCAAGGTTAGGAGTTTCTTCAAGAGGAATGGGAACTTTGAAACCAGATAAGAAAGCGCAAATTGTTCAAGACGATTTTTATCTTGCAACTGCTGCTGATATTGTTGCAGATCCTTCTGCTCCTAATGCTTTCGTTGAAGGTATTATGGAAGGTGTAGAATGGATTTGGGATAATGGTCTGCTAAAGGCACAAGATGTAGAACGAGCAAGGGATAATATCCAAAATGCTCCTTCCAAAAGACTTGAGGAAGTAAAATTAAAAGAGTTTGAAAATTTATTGTCAAAACTATGATTTTATAAATATTAACAGTAACAAACTACACAACTTTTAGGAGTTTCAATGGCTACTGAAGAAATTACAAATCAAGAAGAAGTTCTGGAAGAATCTGAACAGGAGGAACTTGTTGAAGCTCCAGAACAAGAGCAACCCGAAATAGAACTTTCTGAAAAGTCTAAAGCCAAAGTCAAAGAAGACGATGACGAAGATGATGAAGAAGGTGAAGATGACGAAGACGAAGAAGAAGAAGAAGAGCAGGTAAAGAAAGAGGAAATTAAGATTCCTTCTACTAAATCTGCTATGATTAAAGCACTCTTTGATAAAGTCAACGGAATGAAGAAAGAAGAAGTTTCCGCTAAGTGGAAAGAACTTATGGGTGTTGCTGAAGCAGAAGATCTTGGAGGCCCAACACCAGATGATTCTGATAATACAAAAGACGAAGTTGGTAAAAAGAAAAAGAAAATGAAGATCTCAATGCCAGAAATTAATGTCAAAGAAGATATTGATGCATTGGTTGATGGAGAAGAACTTTCAGAAGAGTTTAAGTCCAAAGCATCTACAATTTTCGAAGCAGCAGTTCATCAAAAAGTGATGGAAGTTGCAACAGTTAAGGTTGACGAACTTGAAAAAGAGTTCCAAGCAGATCTACAAGAAGAGATTATCTCATTCCGTGATGAGTTGACTGAAAAGGTTGACGGATACCTCAACTACGTTGTTGAAGAGTGGATGAGAGAAAATGAACTTGCATTAGAAAATTCATTACGAAGTGAAATTACAGAAGAGTTCATGAGTGGATTAAAAAATCTCTTTACTGAACATTATATTGAAGTTCCAGACGAGAAGGTTGACATTGTTGAAAATCTTTTTGATAAAGTCGAAGAACTTGAAGGTCAGTTAAATACTCAAATCGAAGAGAATGTCAAAACAAAAGACGAGCTCAACGAATACCGAAAAAACAAAATCTTAGAAGAAGTCTCTTCAGATCTTGCTGACACACAATCTGAAAAGCTGAAATCTTTGGTTGAAGGTGTATCTTTTGATGAAACAGAAGATTTTGAGTCTAAAGTAAAAACGATTAAGGAAAGTTATTTCCCGAATCAAGTAAAACAGGATGAAAATATTGATCAGAAAGATGTTGTCTCAGAAGATTCCCCATCAGAGGAAGCTCCTAAGATGAATAACATCATGGAAGCTTACAGTCAAGCAATTGCTCGTAAGTAAATTTTAATTTTTTAGTTTTTAACAATAATAGGAGTTATTAAAATGCAACTCTCAGAACAAGTAAACAAGAAGTGGCAACCAGTTCTTGATCATCCAGATCTTCCTAAGATCACGGATGCTCATAAAAGAGCAGTTACCGCTATCTGTCTTGAGAATGTTGAAAAGCAATATGTTGCTGATCAATCAATGAATCAAGGCGGTGGGTTGTTGTCGGAAACAGCAACAACTGTGATGGGTATTACTGACACATCCCCAACTTTAGGTGGTAGTGCTGGAGGAAAGGGAGATCAAGCAAATTTAGATTTTGCAGATCCAGTTCTTATCAGCATGGTTCGCCGTGCAATGCCTCAACTCGTAGCATACGATGTTTGTGGTGTACAACCAATGTCCGGCCCAACAGGTTTGATTTTTGCACTCAAAAGTCGTGTGAATTCAATGGGTGGAGCAGAAATGCCAGGAGTCAATGTTGACACTACTGCTCATGAATCTGGTGCAGGAGCAAATACAGGTGATACTGTCAAGACGCCTGGTTTGTTGATCACAGGTACAGACGGAACAGGTCAAACTGGAACTGAATATGCTGCATCAAGTGCTCTTGAAAACGATGCCGGTGAAGGCGATGTTGCTGGTGAAATGTCTTTCTCAATTGAGAAGGTTTCCATCGCAGCAGGTACTAGAGCTCTCAAGGGTTCTTACTCAATGGAATTAGCACAAGATTTACGTGCTGTTCATGGATTGGATGCAGAAGCAGAACTTGCGAATATTCTTTCTCAAGAAATTCTTGCAGAAATTAATCGTGAGGTTGTTCGTAAGATTTATATCAATGCTGCAGTTGGTGCTCAAATTGGTACAACTACTGCCGGTCTTTTTGACCTTGACACAGATTCCAATGGTCGTTGGATGGTTGAGAAATTCAAAGGTTTGATGATGCAGATTGAAAAAGATGCTAATCAGATTGGTCGTGACACACGAAGAGGAAAAGGTAATATTATCTTAACTTCTGGTGATGTTGCATCTGCACTTTCAATGGCAGGAATGTTAGACTATGCTCCTGCAATGAGCACAGATCTTAACACAGACACAGCATCAACATCTTTTGCTGGTGTTCTTAATGGACGCTATAAAGTTTATGTTGATCCTTATTCTGATCCACACGCACAAGAATTCTATTGTGTAGGTTATAAGGGTGATTCACCTATGGATGCAGGAATTTTCTACTGCCCATACGTTCCATTGCAAATGGTTCGTGCAGTTGATTCCGCAAGTTTCCAACCTCAAATTGCATTCAAGACCAGATATGGTATTGTTGCAAATCCATTTGCTGAAAATGCAAGTGCATCAACAGGTAGGGTAACTGGTGATCTTACAGCCAATCCTCACTTGAACGTATATTACAGAAAAGCTGCAATTACTAACTTGATGTAATTCGTTCCCTACATATAGTAGGATTTCAAAAGGGAGTAGAGAAATCTGCTCCCTTTTTTTGTTTGTACTGATCTAGTGAGGTATTATGATAATAGTAATTGGTAATGGTCAATCTAAATTCGTAGTAGATCCAAAATTATTTGATAGTCACTTGACATATGGCTGCGATTTCGTTTATCGAAAATATATGCCAGATCATTTGGTATGTCAAGAAATTGATGCACAATTGGAATTAATTACGAATAAACACACCAGAAAAAATAAATGTTATTTTAGAGGATTTGGTTTGATTCCAAGCATGAATTACGATATGCTTCGACAAACTGTAGATCCAAGAATGAAGATAGGTGAAAATTCTCCTAAAACTGATAATTTTATCAATTTTACTCACAAAGGGGTATCATATTTTATTTGGGTAGATTCTACTGACATGATAGAAGATGTTGAATGGTGGGATGATGGATGGAATACAGATGCAGTTGCATTACGTTTGGCCTGTCAGCATAATTTTGGAGAGACATTTTATTGCGTAGGATTTGATTATTACCATAGCCAAACAAGTTCTGGAATATATTTAGGGTCAAATGTTGAACAATTTCATGAAAAAGACAATACTCCGTTTCTTAAAAATCATAAAATTATTGAAGAAGAAAATCCAGAGTGTAAATTTATATTTGTAGGTAAGGATATTAGTTATGAAATGTTTGAAGAAATGTTGAATAAATAGTAGTAAAGGAATACTATGGCAGCAGCAAACAAAATACCAGACAATTTAAATTACCTATCTAACATTAGTTTTAGATTAGCAATGGAAGATGCTCCAAACTTGACATGGTTTTGTCAAGCAGTAAACATCCCTGGCGTGTCTATTTCAAATATTGAGGTTACAAATCCTTATGCAACTGTCCAATATGCTGGAGCAAAGGTTGCGTTTGAAACTCTTGAAGTTAGATTTGTAGTAGATGAACATTTGAAAAATTGGACAGAAATATATGATCGTATTATTGCGTTGGGTCTTGCAGAAGGGCATGATAAATTTAAATCACTCAAAGCAAAATCAGATTTCACACCTAGAGGTGGCACAGTTTCAACTATCGTTCTTTCAGTATTAACAAGTGCAATGAACTCTCAAATGGAATTTCATTTTTATGAAGCATTTCCTATTTCCATCACCAGTTTAGAGTTTGATAGTTCGGCCGCAGATCTAGAATATTTTACAGCAACCGCTACTTTCCAGTATACAAACTATGAAATAAAAAACCTTTTGAATAATTAAAATTATGGAACTTAACGAAATCATGAAGATGTGGGAAGAGGATTCTCATATTGATGATAAAGATTTGGATAATGAATCATTGAACATTCCAAACGTACATCAAAAATACTTAAACATATATTCTAAAGAAAAACGAAAGATGAGTGATCTCAAAACTCATTGGAAAATTCTTTTTCAGCAAAGGTGGGAAGTGGTAATTTCCAAAAATGGAAAAGCACCAGAACACAATATTCGTTTATCTAAAACTGAACTTGAAAGACATTACGTTGCAGCCGATGAGGTTCTACAGAAGGCTGAGAAGATAATGAATGAACAAGAGGGAAAGGTTGAATATTTAAAATCCGTTCTCTCTATGATCGAAAATAGAAGTTTTCATATCAACAATGCAATCAGTTGGAGAAAATTTGTTGCAGGGTTGGGGTAATAGTGAAAATAATCATAGAAAAGGAAAATGAAGTATATCTAAGACTTATCTGTGAACCAAGTGTACGAATGGAATTGAATCACTACTTTCGATTTCGGCCTAAAGACTATCAATTCATGCCCATGTTTCGTAGAAAAAAGTGGGATGGTTTTGTTTATCTTTTCAATATGGATAATGGTAGAATGTACTATGGCCTCAAACCAGAAGTGCAGAGATTTGCATATGACAGAGAATATACTTTAATAGATCAAACGAATGATCCTTATGGAAAAATTAGTAATGAAGATTATTTTGATTTTCTTACATCATTTCCTTGTGAATATAAACTAAGAGATTATCAAAGTAACGCAGTTAGACACGCAATAAACAGAAAAAGGTGTTTGCTTCTTTCACCAACTGCATCTGGAAAATCTCTCATCATTTATTACATAATACGTTATTTCTCACCAAGAAAATCTTTAGTGATAGTGCCGACTCTTTCTTTGGTGAGTCAGATGTATTCGGATTTTGATTCATACTCTCGGGCCGATAAAAATTTTGATGTTGAGAAGTTGGTTCATAAAATTTTTGGAGGACAAGAAAAGGTAACAGATAAACAAATCGTAATCTCCACATGGCAATCTCTGTACGAACAGAAAAAGAACTTCTTTTCGGATTTTGAATTAGTGATAGGGGATGAAGCACATCTTTATAAATCAAAATCATTAACAAAAATAATGAAAAGTCTAGAAAATGCTCCTTATAGAATAGGAACAACAGGAACACTTGATGACATTGAGGTACATAAATTGATACTTGAAGGATTATTTGGATCAACCAAAAAAGTTACAACTACAAAGGAGTTGATCAAAAAGAAAACTTTATCGGAAATTCACATCAAATGTCTAGTATTGAAATACTCAAAAGAAGCCAGTACGATTGTTTCTAAATTGAACTATCAAGAGGAAATAGATTTCATAGTAAGTCACACAGAGAGAAATAAATACATATGTAATCTGGTTGAGAGTCTTTCAGGAAATTCGTTAGTCCTATTTCAATTAGTAGAAAAACATGGAAATATTCTACATGAAATGTTGAGAGATAAAATAGATACCTCACGAAAAGTATTCTTTGTTTATGGAGGAACAGATGCAGATTCAAGAGAACAAATTAGATCAATCGTTGAACAAGAACGAGATGCCGTCATATGCGCTAGTTATGGTGTATACAGTACTGGCATCAATATTAGGAATCTTCATAACATCATTTTCGCTTCTCCTTCTAAATCTCGTATAAGAAATTTGCAATCAATAGGAAGAGGCCTAAGAACATCTGACACAAAAAAATCTGCAAATTTATATGATATAGCTGATGACCTTACACATAAAGAGAGAAAAAATTATACCTTAAATCATTTTATGGAAAGAATTAAAATCTACACTAGTGAAAAATTTCCATACCATATATACACAATTCCAATAAAAGGATAATATGTCTGCACCTCTTAAATATGTCAAACTAGCAAGTGGAGAAGAAATCCTAGCCATGTACTTGAAACCAGAGGATGGATTTTTTAATTTTAAGCATCCTATAAAAATATCTCAAGTTACCGATAAAGATGGTGAGGAAGGTGTGAGATTTACAAAATGGATTCCATTTACAGAAGACGAAGTGATTCCTGTATCTGCAAAATATATTGTAACGATTACAAATCTTTCACCTAAAATGCTTAAAATATATAAAGATATTTTAAATGAAGTGGGTGATATAAGGGAAGAATTTGTTCCTTTAAATAGAGAAGATATGCTATTAAATTAAGTATATACTTTCATTCAAAACGTCACAGACTAATTATAACATTTTGTGGAGGTTTTGTCAAGTCTTTTTTAATATTAAATATTACTTGACTTTTTTAATTGAATTTGATATAATATGATTATATAATTAAAGTAAGAAAGGATATTCATGCCAAGAAAGAAACAGCATTATGTGGATAATGAAAAATTCTTGATAGTCATGAGAGATTATCGTGAAAATTATTTGAAGTCAAAAGATGATGACACAGAACCACCACAAATACCAGATTATGCAGGAGAGTGTTTTTTAAAAATTGCAGAGAGACTTTCCCATCGGCCTAACTTTATAAATTATGCATTTCGGGAAGAAATGGTAAGTGATGGAATTGAAAATTGTGTAATGTACGCAAGCAACTTCAATCCAGAAAAATCAACAAACCCATTTGCATATTTTACTCAAATCATATACTACGCATTTCTTAGAAGAATTGAAAAAGAAAAGAAACAACTGTATATTAAATATAAAACAATGGATGAGTTTAGTTCTCTTGAAGATAATTCTGATATGGAAGCAATGGGTTCAAAAGAGTCTGCAAGTGTTATATCTGGTGCATCTCCAATGACAGCAGATAAACGTGCAAGTATATATGACTTCATTCATGCATTTGAAGAAAAGAAAAGGGCTAAGAAAAAACCAAAACCAGAAGTTGATAATACCCTTGCTAAATTATCACCTCTTGTTGAATTTATGGAAGAGGCATACGCATGAAGATTGCATTGATAACTGATACTCATTTTGGTGCTAGAAATGATAGTCTAATCTTTAATGATTTTTTTAAAAAATTCTATGAAGATATATTCTTTCCTACTTTAAAAGAACGAAAAATTAAAAAAATAATTCATTTGGGTGATGTTGTTGATAGAAGAAAATTCATCAATTATAAAACTCTTAATTCAATGAAAGAAATATTGTTTACTCCATTAGAAGAAATGGGTTGCGATATGGAAATTATTGTTGGTAATCATGACATATATTATAAAAATACTCTTTCTGTAAATTCAATGACAGAGTTGACAAAAGGGATTCCTAGAATAACAGTACATGATAAGCCAACTGAAGTATCTTTAGGAAAACAAAAAGTAGTATTTTTGCCTTGGATTTGTGCAGATAATGAAGACGAAACCAAAACCTTAATAGAAAAGACTAGAGCTCCAGTTGCATTTGGTCATTTACAAATAGAGGGTATCGAGCAGCACAGAGGTTCTTTTGCAATCGATGGCCATTCTCGTTCAATTTTTAAGGCCTTTCAAAGAGTCTTTTCTGGACACTTTCATCATCGTTCTACTACAGGAAATATTACATATCTTGGAAATCCTTACGAGATTACTTGGAGTGATTATAACGATAAGAGAGGATTTCACATTTACGATACCGAAACAATGGGAACGGAGTTTATAGAAAATCCATATTCTATGTTTCATAAGATTTATTATAATGATGAAAAAATGGATTATGGTGATTTGTCAAAATATGAAAATTGTTATGTAAAAATAATAATTGAAAAAAGACAAAATTCTTATATGTTTGAAGCATTGATGGACAAATTATTAGATGCTGGAGTTGGACATATTTCAGTAATAGATAATATGTTTGATATTGAAGATTTAGGAGATGATATTGAAAACATGGAAGATGTGGAAGATACTATGAGTGTTATTAAAAATTGTGTCGAAGGTTTACAAATACCAAATAAAGATAAATTAAATAAATTAATGCAAGATTTATATGGTGAAGCTTTGATGGTGGAGACAGTATGAGTACAAGACAAGAAAGAAGGCGTCAAGAAAGACAAGCAAAAAAGAAAAAAGTTGCACTTCCAATAAATCAAAATGGTTCTTATGATATGAATGTAAGATTTGTGCAGCCTTGGTCGTGTCCTATTTTAATGACAAGACTTCCAGATAATATTCTTGGTAAAATGTTAGAAATAACAGACGAAGTGATAGAGAAAAAAGAACAAAGTTGGGGGCAAAATCTTGCAGGACAAATAGAGAATGAATTAGTAGTGCCTCATGAAATGCTAAAAGAAGCAGGAGTTTTTGATTTTTTTCATGATTTAATTAGACATTTTGTTATTCAATGTAAAATTCAGCAGATGGGGCCTGGTTCAGAAGAAGGGGTTCATAAAGAACAATGGTTAGTTCAGATGTTGTCCATGTGGGTAGTAAATCAATATGAAAATGAATATAATCCTACTCATATACATACTCAATGTCAAATATCTTCTGCAATGTATCTTAAAGTTCCAAAGTTTGTGGAATCAAGAAAAAAACATAGAATTACTGATGATGGTTCGATTTGTTTTACTGCTCCAGCATCTAGAGATGTTGATTTGTCTAATCCAACTTGGTCATGGCGTCCTCATGTCGGAGATTGTTTTATATTTGGAGCTCAACAATTACATCACGTTTATCCTTATAGGGTCGAACAAGGAGATCCAGAAAGAAGATGTGTATCTTTTAATGCATTATTTTCTACTCAAGCAGATCAAGATAGAATTAATAAAGAACAAGCAGAACTACAAAAAAAAAATTAAATATCACAGAACATTATCATGAAGTGCAAAACCTTCTCAAAACACATAAAATTTAGGGGAATATATCAATGGGATCAACAGAGGATTGGTGGTATAAAACAAGACTACCAGAACTTCAAAGAGAAGAAGAAATGAAAAGAAAGGAGAAAATGAAAGAATCAGTTGAATTGGGAAAAGAAGAAGAGCCTTGGGAAGCAGTTAATTTAGAATTAAAAGATAAAGATTTTATGAGAATTGCAAGAGAGGCACACAAGAGAGATATTACTATTAATAGAATGATCAATATCATGCTAAAAGATGCAATGTCTGGTGCAGAATATAGATTTGAGCATGGAAACAAACCTCAACTTTTAAATGAAACTAAATGATCATATTCAAAAAAATCTCTTGGAAAAATTTTCTTTCTACAGGAGATAAACCTACAACTGTCTTTTTTGACAGAACACCTACTACTTTAATAATTGGAGAAAACGGATCGGGAAAATCAACAGTCCTAGATGCATTGACATTTGGATTATTTGGAAAGCCCTTTCGTAGTATCAACAAATCTCAATTAATCAATACGATCAATGAAAAAGGACTATTGGTTGAAATTGATTTTTCTATCGGGAACAAGAATTTTTCAGTTCATAGAGGAATAAAACCAAATACATTTGAGATTATCCAAAATGGAAAACTTCTGGATCAGATGGCCAATGTTAGGGATTCTCAAGAATATTTGGAAAAGGTAATTCTAAAATTAAATTTCAAATCCTTTACTCAAATTGTTGTTTTGGGAAGTTCAACCTTTGAGCCATTCATGCAGCTTAAACAGTCTGATAGAAGAACTATCGTAGAGGATCTTTTAGATATTCAGATTTTTTCTACAATGAATGGAATATTGAAACAGAAAAATTCTGAATTGAAAAATAACATGGGAACTCTAGAAATAGAGAAAGGATTGTATAATCAGAATATAAAAATTCAAGAAGATTATATTAAAAGACTCAAAGAAGATAGTCGAACAGTCATATCTCAAAAAGAAAAAGAGATTACACAGTTTAAAACAAAAAGAAAGACAGCCACCGATACAATGGCTGCACTAAATTCTGAAATAGGAACTCTTGGGAAGAAAATGTTGAATGAAGATTCTGCAAAGAAGAAATCTTCAGATTACGAAAAAGTTCAAAGTCAAATAGAACTCAAATTACATAATGCTGAAAAGGAATTGAATTTTTATGAAAATAATTCTACTTGTTCAACCTGTAAACAAGTTATAGATAATGATTTTAAAAAAGAAAAACTTATTGACATTTCTAAAAAGATTGACGATAAAAAAGACGGCCTCGATAAACTTCAATCGGAGATTGATTCATTAGGAAAGTCATTAAAGGAGTATCGGGAAATTGGAGAAAGACTTGTCGAAAAGCATAAAGAACTTGTAGTGATTCAATCCAAGATAGATTTTTTTGGAGACAACATTGAAAGATCTCAAAAAGAAATTGACTCTTTTAAAGATAAGAAAAAACTTGATAATTCTGTAGAAGATGAATTAAAGGTACTAAAAGAAAATTTAGAAGAATGTTTGCGTGATTTTGCTGAATTAAGTGATCAGAAAAAATTACATGAATATGCTCACGAATTGTTAAGGGATTCTGGAATTAAGACAAAAATAATTCGTCAATATGTTCCAATTATCAACAAGTATGTAAACAAGTATTTAAATGAGCTAGATTTTCTCATTAACTTTTCAATAGACGAAAATTTTAACGAAACAATTCAGTCACAATATCGTGATGAATTTTCTTATTCTTCTTTTTCGGAAGGTGAGAAAATGAGAATTGATCTTGCGTTGTTGTTCACATGGCGCATGGTTGCAAAATTGAAAAATAGTGTGAACACAAACCTTTTGATTTTGGATGAAGTGTTTGATTCTTCTTTGGATGCTGATGGTACGGATGCATTTTTGAAGATACTCAATACACTTGATGCAGATACGAATGTATTTGTGATTTCTCATAAGGGAGAAATTCTTTATGATAAGTTTAATTCAACAATTAAATTTGTGAAAGAGAAAAACTTTTCTAAAATAGAGGTGGCATGAGTGATTTGATATGTGAATTAGTGAAAGAAGATGATCCATTTTTGAGGGAAATACCAGAGGCATTCAATTTTGAAAATCCTCAAGTAGATCCAGAGAAATTGGTTGAACAATTATTTGCAAATATGATACACCACAATGGAATAGGTTTATCTGCAAATCAAATTGGAATTCCAGTAAAAGTATTTGCAATGGTTATGGATAAAGAAAATGCACTTGCGGTTTTCAATCCAGAGATATTAGAGTGGAGTGATGAAACAACCTATATAAGAGAAGGATGTTTGTCCTTTCCTGGCCTTTATGTTGCAATTGAAAGAGCACATTCTATTGCTGCAAAGTTTCAATTATTTGATGGTGAAGAGCAGGGTGCAAGTTTTTCTGATATATCTGCAAGGATATTTCAGCATGAATCTGAACACATGGATGGAGATATTTTTATAGATAATGTATCTAAGTTTAGATTGAAATCCGCCATGAAGAAACGAAAACAATTTTTGAAAAAATAGATAGGAGATAATGATGGCAGAAAAAAGTAAAGTTGCTAAAAAAGTAGTTGAGAAAAAACCTGTACCTGCAGCCAAAAGCGGTGCAGAAAAAACTGCAAAAGAAGCATTAATTGGTAGGGGAATTACAGAACCTACTGACCAACAAATTTCAGATTACATAACTAGAATGGGATTGGAGTAAAATGGCAGAAGAACAAAGAGGTATCGAAGAAATAAAAGATGTTCTTGATTTTATGTTTTCATTTATTGAAGCAGTAGGAAAAGCTCGAGCAGATGGAGAAATGTCATGGGGAGATGCAAGACATTTTATAGATCCTGTTAAAAAACTTTTTGATGCTGTAGAAGACATTGAAGAAGTTCTTCCAGAAATAGATGATCTTTCCGAATCAGAATATGATGAACTGGTGGAATATGTCAAGGGTAAATGGAATTATGATGAAGAAAATCTTGATTGGATAGTTGATACTGCAATTGAAGCTGGAAGAGGTATTTTGACTCTCATCAATATGCAAAAGGGATAATAGTATATGACTAGGGCAAAAGATATGTCCGATTTTGGAGTTTCAGCATCTGCTGGTGCTGTACTTCAAACTGTTTTTAATACTCACAGTTCAGAATCGTCTTTTACTAACAACACACCAACTGCTATTACTGGTCTAACACAATCAATTACATTAAAATCTGCTAATCCATACATATATGTTATTTTAGCAATAAACTCTTTCTCTAAAGTAACAAATAATACTGCTCTTGGAATTAAACTAACAGCTAATTCAAATTCTGCATTAGATGTTAAACTTTCTGATATGATAGGATATAATGCGACAACTACATCAGCTTCTGGATCTGCCGTTCAAAATTATTATCATAATTTGACAAACGATGCAGCCGGTGCGACTATAACATACACTCCACAGTTCTATAGTGCCGGAAACAATGCAACTGTTTACATCAATCCTAATTATACTGGTGGTGGTCAAATTTCTCAAATTATCTTGATGGAAATAGCAAAATAAAAAAACTTTTGAAAAAACTTGACATTCGGTGAATCTCTTGGTATAATGGTTATGAAAGGTGAGGAAATGATCTTCCCTGTTTGATGAATCTCTAACGAGAATATATTATGAGTACAAATTCCTTAGTTGCGTATTTAAACGAAGACGGATCAGTTGTTTCATCCTATGTTCATTACGATGGATATGCAACTGGTGTCGGCGAAATGTTGTTAGAAAACTACAATTCAGATAAGTGTGCAAGGGATCTTGCGACAACTTTGGGATATGCATCTTCCTTGAGGGAGACAGTTGCTGCTTCCCATGAAGATCGTGCAAATTCGGATGTGGCTGAAGTTTATGAGGACTATCATGAATTTGAAGAATACATTCGTGAGTGTAGTCATCTTGAATATGTTTATGTTTGGGATTCTACTAAAGTAGTGGGTGGTAAATGGTTGGTTGCCACTTGGGAAACCACTAAGAAGAAGGTTCATAACGGAACTTGTTTCGATTATGAGTTTGAGAGTCATTGGAATGGTTTTGAAGATCTGGTTACTGTTTACATTCGTGAAGGTAACAAGACTGTTGCTCGTTGGAAAAGGATGGTTGCAGAAGGTAATCTTCCCCATGAGTATTTGGATCACGCTTCGGAACTGGATGAGGTGGTTTCAAGGTATCATCGTGCTGCTATGAGTGAAGTAGTAGAAAGAGAATTTGCAACTGCATAATGAGAATGATTATGAAATCGAACAGAAGGAATTATTTCAATAAACTCCTTTCCAATTGTAAAATGAATGCCATCTATCAGAAAGAAGATGGTACATGGACAATCAATTCTTCCACCAATAAACGTAGAATGGAAAAAACTGGTTCTTCAGTTGGTGGAGTTGCTGGGCCCAATTCAAAGGTATGGAAACCATCGAAACTTCTGATTACTGCTGAGGAATTAGAGGAAGTGTGGAAAGAGCAGGGTGAAGTTTGTTACTGGTTCAAGATTCCTTTGGATTTTGATCTGTTATATAAGGATCATGCCGATTGGTGTAAGAAACATCCTTTAGCTCCATCAGTCGATAAGATTGATGATGAGGGTGATTACGAAAAAGGAAATGTTGTGATTTCTTGCAGATTTGCAAATTTTGGTCGAAATGTTTATCCTTTTGAGAAAATGAAAATATTGGTTGAAACTCTGACACATGGAACTATTAAAGGAGATTATGCAATCCAAACGTGAAAGACAAGAAGGCGCAATCAAGCGTCTGGAAAAAACTCTTGCAATGCATGAGGCAAATACTGAATTGACAGTTGCTATCATGGAAGACAAGGAAATGTCAACTGGTTCGGCCGACAAGGTGGAATCAATTCGTCAGCACAAAATTAAGAGTGCTAAAACTACAATTGA
>CEUX01076909.1_pt1 | contig 32982 bp, 22 predicted proteins | sample 531361 | NCBI WGS metagenome assembly CEUX01 (sample SAMEA2622736, study PRJEB7988) | marine metagenome | isolation source: saline water (ENVO:00002010), including
ACTACGGCGAGATATTGGGCGTGCAAACACCTCTGGTAGATGAAGAAAAAACTGTCTCGTCAGTTCTCAAAAGAACGCCGAGGCAAACTTATTAAGTTCACCCCGAACTCCGAAAATGTAAAACAGGCTTTCGAGAGGAGTCAGAATCTTGGTGTGCTCCCCAATTCGTTCACCCGTGGTGCGGGCCGCATGACGGGCTTCCTTGGTGAAATTGGGTTTGAACTTCTTTTTCCCGATGCCAAATACGTCGGCAACTACAGCCTGACCCACGACTACTTATTGGGAAATCGAAAAATCGACGTAAAGTCCAAGACATGCCACGACAAACCTAGGCCACATTACACGGCATCTGTGGTGTGTGGAGAGGGTAAACCCCTGAAAGCGAGCCATTACTTTTTTGTCCGTGTCCGTAAAGACCTCACCCGCGCTTGGATGTTAGGGTGGATAACCAAGAACCGTCTGCTGGAGCAGGGTGAATTCAAGCGCAAGGGAGAAGAGGACGACTATGGCTTCGCCTACAAAGTGTCAGGATATCATATCCCCATCTCCAGCTTGCGCTCCCCATCCTCTTTATGAAGCCACGACTGTGGCGGGCGTGATGTCGTATTTTTCTTCCACGCTTATAGTCCACACTTTCCCCCCACCATGCCCCACTGATTTTACGGGCCTGACGTTGGTGTTCGCTTTACCAGCTTCTTCCAGTGCGGACATACCGCGACGGACGAACTCAAGATTATTTGACATCCCGACGTTACGCCCGTTGTTGAAGTCGTGAAGGGTCACCTGAAATTCCGTGAGGGTTCCCTCCCAACTCTTCATTGTATCGTTCATGGCGCGGCACTTTTTAGCGAAGAATTCAACCAGTTCAGCAACAGCAGATCGGCTTGAGTTGTCGTAGGCCGCTGAAGCAACGGAGATGTCGATGAAGCTAACAACCCCGAACCTCCCATACGATTCAATTTCTTGTGGGACCGTCCAATCCAGTAACCACTTACCAAAAAAGGGAAGCTCTTTTTTAATAGTTGCTTCTAACAATTTATTCGGGGGGAAGCTGCTCGTAGCAAAGTCTCTCACTTTTAAGGCTATGAGCTTGTCACGGTTGCTGCTGTCAAGGGCGGGGATCACGGATAAGCTATTGGCGTCCATGTTCAGGGACATGATTACACGCCCTGCCCATGGGATCGAGATGGCGTCCGCATACTTAGCCATGTATTCAATCCTCGGGTTAGCAACGGCTCGCTTGATTAGCTCGGTTGCTTTTCTTTGATCCTGAAAGGAACTCGCGCTTGTCGTGTCGTCAATAACCCATGCTGCCACGCGCCCCAGATCTTTGTTGAACTTGGTGTGGCCCGACAAGTAATCGGAAGCATCAGAGAACCCACCGACTAGCCCCGAGATAACTCTGTTAGATAGCAGACTCTTTCCTTTGTTAGTTGGTCCGACAAGAATCAACGCTTGCCCCTGCCGTGTCTCCCGTTCAAGGACCGCTTCGTAAAACCTCTTCATCCACGCGTAGAAGTATTCCACTGTGGGGCGGGAAGTAGAATTATCGAATAGTTGAGATAGCCATGCGTTGAGGAATGGCCAGTTCTTTGGGTCACCGTCGTCAGCAGGCTCCACTGGTTCTACGGTTGCTGTGTTGAGAATACGGTTACCACTTTCTTCAACTACTCGGTGCTTGGAGAATACAACCGGAGCGATCTCCGTGATCCTGTTTTGGTTGCTTATCACAAGCAGGGCGGCCTCGACTTCTGACAGCGGCTTACCTTTTTTCTGCTTCGGACAGAACCCCATCTGGCGCAACTCTAATACGAGTTGGTCTCTTGGTATCTCCACGGCGATATCGTTTAGGAGTTTGAAAAATCTCTTTCCGTTAAACCAGTATTCATCGAGAAGAGACCCGAGCTTTTTCTGTTCGTAATCTTCTACGAAAGGAGACCCAAAGATGTCCCTCCAAGACAGGAACCCACGGCCCGCCCTGTCGCTGTAGCAGATCATTCCGTCTTCGGCGACCTGACAACCTTCCCTGTCGATACCGTCATCAATCCAGAATAGTGGGCCACGGCTTCCTATTTCAAACGGGCCTACCCACCTGTGCCCAAAGTCAGCTTTAACTTTTTCCGCGACTACATCTATGGGGACGGCAGTGTCACCGGATTGCGGTGGGTTTGTTTCTGCGGCTTTGAGTAATGCGGTGTGGACAATAGCCTTTGGAAGGGGTCCACCAATCTTATGCCAATCAACCCCTAACTCAAAATATTGTGATGGATTTAACGAGGTCTCATCGAAGCCAGCAAAAATCTTGTTGAGCTTTAGTATCTTTTTCAGTTCCTTGGCGAACGCCGCAAACATATCTGGAGGAACTGGGACGCCGTCTTCGAATTCCCACACCAGACGAATGTATCCACTGTATGTTTTAGTTCTCCATGTTGGGAGGTTGTTGGCACATATTGTAGATATCTTACCATCCACCAAACTCCAGTTAACGGGAGCGTCATAGTCAGCAACAATACCATAAACCTTGTTGAGTGGGTTATCGGTAGACACCCGTTTCGATGGGGCGCGACCTTCTATTGTTGAGTAAAATACGTGTTTTGTTTTTGTGTCCGCACACCATGCGCGGTATTCGGCTTTCGACGCGAACTTAGGTATGGGGGAGTTTATTTTGGAGAGGTCAGCCGACTTTCTGGCAGCAGAACTCCGCAGGTTTTCAATATAACGGTAAGTCACTTTGTGTATCTAGTTAGTGTGGTTCCTTCAGCATCAAGTGGGATGTCAGCGATCCACTCCGGTGGGGTAGACATTATGTTGAGGACATCCCCCAAGACTTCGTCCGCCTCATCCGCATCAGCCTCAACGACGATTTCATCGTGGACATGCATGATTACTCTATGCCCCGCTTCGTTTATTCTGACAAGCATATCCGAGAAAATATCTCTCGCGAGTGCCTGCGAAGCGTTTTCAGCGATGAACCCGCCCCACAGTCGGACGGGGACCATCTTAGCTCCTTTGGGGAAATATGCGGTGTATTGAAGTCTGCCCTTGAATGGCTCGGCTGATATCAGCCCGTAATCGAGAGACCGTCCACTCGGCAAATCTACGGTGAACGGGGTGGACACCCCCTGCTGGGAAAGGTCATAGGCACCCCTAACTTCTACATTATATTTTTGCCATAAGCTCGTTACACTTCGCATTGAGTTCCGATACAAGTCAACGGCCATGTCAGCTTCGGCCTGAGCCATGCCAGACATTTCAGCAAATCGTTTCTTGCCTGCTCCGTATCCACACCCCAGAACCATCGCCTTAACTTTGTGCCGGAGCTTGGGGTCTTGTTTGAGTGACCCTTTCTCTTTACTCCATGCCCCGAATCGAATCGCGAACGCCTCGTAAATATCGTTCGACTCCTCGATCTCTTTCATCATGTCCGCATCCCCTGCCAGCCAGCACAATGTTCGGACTTCGATCTGACTCAGGTCGGCTACCACCAATCTTTTTTCCTTTTTTGTGGATATAAGGTGGCGCAAGTTGACCCCAAACATCTCCTCCCTTGGCAAGTTCTGGAGGTTGAGGTTCCCCCCACTCCCGCTGAACCGTCCGGTATGAGCCCCAAAATACATAAATCCTCCGTAGTATCTGCCGTCTGGCATAGTGGCTACGTCGAAGCTCTCGACCTTTTTCTTGAGCGCGTTGATCCTCCTCCAGTTCTGCGTGGCCTCGATCCAGTCGTGCTTCTGACTGTTGTATTCAATCCACTTCCTACTCTCTGGGTTGGTCTTCGCTAGACTCGCAGGTGGCTCCAGCCCCACCTTCTGGCACTCCTCGTCGAACGCTGCGCGGCTTAGAAGGGGCTTACTGCCAAGCCATGGGATTGTGGACTCCGCCTCAAACAACTTCTCGTTGATGGTCTCCAGTTGTTTCTTCAAGAGGTCCGTGTCGATTGGGATTCCTCCCTGACAGATCCTCCGGTTCAGGGTGCTGATAACCCGTTCTTCTTCTGGCCAGCGGCCGCTGAACTCTTCCCACAGCCGTAAGCAAAGTTCTGCGTCCTTGATAGCATACGCGCTTACCTCTTCGCGGAACTCGTCCGTCATCGACTCCCACCTCTTCCCGCTCATGTTGTCGCGAGTGGACTTGTCGATCTCTAGTCCAAAAGCTGCATGACTCGCTCCTTTAAGCGACCGAGGAAGGCGGCAATACGCCGCAAGGTCCGCCGTGCAATGCCACTCGGCTGGTTGGACTTCTGGCCACCACGATTGGGCAGCGCCATATAGATATAAGGTTTCATCGAAAGATGCGTTGTGGCTCAGGGCCGTATTACCAATAAGTAAATTCCAGTTAAACTTTTTGGGGTGTCCGACGAACTCTGTGCCGTCGGTTCCCTTCACGGTCAGCAGGTAAGCGTCGAATTCTGGGTGCGAGAAGTATCCCAGAGGGCCGAGCGTTTTAATGCTGCACCGCTTGTCATAATAAGTCTCGTAGTCGAGCGCGTAGATTTCCATGGCTTCAAAAGAAAAGCCCCCCACTGGGCAATGAGCGAAACCAGTGAGGGGCTATTCGATAACGCCGTGGCTTTTATGTGGTTACCACGAAGGCGATGCTTTAACCAGAATGACTAGAGAACAAAGAATAAATCTCTAATCACCCCGCCACAATACCTGACCTGTTACTGCTCCTCCTTGACCACATCGACTTCTTCCCCGTCCATGACAAGAGTCAGATCTAACTGGTTCTTGTCTTCTGCTGGAAGGGACATGCCGATGGCCCCCGCTAACGCGGCTCGGATGGACATGAGCTTGTGCTTACTTTCGTAGGCAGTATTGATTGAGTTGTCGAGGTCGTCGATCATGCCCCCAAGCATGACGACTTCCTCCTCCACTGTCTTTTCGTCGAAGTCCGCCATTACCTTGCAAAGTTATTGGTGAACTTCTGGACAGCCTCACTGGTCTCCTTGTCGGTGAACGTGAGGGACGGAGCATACCACGAATACTTCCCACGAGAGATGAGCGAGGACGTAAAGTCCCAGTATCTCGTCGAAGGAGGCGTGTCGGGGTTGAACAGGGTGAACGTAGCCAGACGCTTGAAGGTCTGGCGATACGCGTCCTTCGCCACGTTGATGCGGCCAAGGGCGTAGAGGTGATCCCCAATAGGGAACGGATAGGCGGCCCCTACATCCGTCTTGTCCGGCTTCTCAAAGAGAAGCGTGATGTCCGCGAACTCCAGCATTGGGTAGTCTGAAGTCTTGGCGATCTCGTCCCGCTCCTCCTGAGAGTTAGCGATGCGAGGAATCTCGTCGTCGTCGTAGGGAATGTCTTCCCGCCACCCCTTGGCCACGGAGACTGGGATGGCCGCGACAGCCGTCTCCGGCTCTGCGATAACGAACTGCTTATCCAAAACGATGCTCCCAAACGGGGCGTCAATCTCAGATGTTTTTTGCACAACATTGATCCGTGGGATCTCGATGTCGCTTGGTTCAATCATCATGCTCGCGGGAGACATGATTTCCGTTGTTGCGGCTTCCTTAATTTTACCTGCCATGTTTCTTGTGTCTGTGTTTCGTTGCTTTAGGAGAGGGTGTGCCTCGCCTGAGATGCGGTGACTATACCCGCTTCGACGCAGGCGTCAACAAATTCTTGAGAAATTTTTTTCCGGTCTTCTTTTGGCACTTTGTCGCCCACCACTTTTGCCAGTTTTGCGAGGGGGAGGTTAGCTGCTTCCAGCACTTCGTCCTTATCCAAACCGAACTGTTCGGCAATATCCACCAGCCCTATGTTATCTTCCACCTTCTTCGTGGTCCCCATGTTGCGGAGGCGTAAAGTTGGAAACTCAATTCCGTTTTTAGCCATGTTGACTGCCCGCTTTTTCAGCCGGTCAGCCCAGTTAGATACCATCTTTGCGATGACCCATAGCTGCTCCACGACCTCTGGGTCGTCGGTTTCGTCGAGGTCAACGTCCGGCAGTTCAGTATTGATCTTCTTGGCTACAGAAACCACTAACCCACCTAGCGCGGGGCAAGCATCTTCATGGCGACAGAACCGACAGTTTACTGTGGGAGTTAGGTCGGAGAGTTCTGGTGTGCCGTCGTTCCATTTAGGCCGGACTTCTTCTGCTTTTTTGATTATTTCCGACAGCTTCCTGACAAGTGCAGGAACATCATCCCGAGTGAACGTGTGAAACAGCGTCTCGTTTCTAACGGGGACGTAGAATACAAATGTGATCTCATTCAATTCTGGGAACCTCTGAAAAGTTCCTACGGTGTAAGCCTGCGCCTGCCAGTTTTTTTCCGGTGGATCAATCAAGGAGATTCCCGTTTTGTAATCTGCTTGAACTGCTGTGTCGTCATCGAAGACGGTAAGGCGGTCGCAAGTCCCCCAAGTTTCTGTCCCTTCCAGTTCAACGGTCAACTGGATCTCCTTGAAATCTTCGGTCTGTTCTCTCCCGCTCTGGGCGTAGTTGGCGAGGAACGCTCCTTCCTCCTCCATAATCTGCTCATAGATAGAAATCTCTTCCTCGCTCTGAAGGTTGGAGGTGTCCTCGACTTCCAACGCTTCGTGTATCCTTGTGCCCTTTTCGGCAGCCGCGCTTGTTCCGCTTCTTCCGTGAAACCCAGCACAGCCTGCTATATACTTCAGAGCAGAAGGAGAAAATTCAGCGTGGTCTCTATCAGAGTGGCTGTTTGGCATAGCGGTAATTATACACCTTTCTGTCGGCCTGTCAAAATATATTGAGCAATTAAAAACGCATCGACCATTCCGTCGTGTGGAGTCCGGCACCGTTTGTTCTTTAGCCAGTTTTCTTCGGGGGCCATTCTCTCGGCAGCATTGAGGGCAGCCACTTTGGACATGCCCTTTGGTATGTTACCCAGTATTTTCTTTTGCCACTTATGGACGGAGACCCGAACCAGATCGTATCCTTTTACCTCGGCCATCCCGACGATTTTCCCAAAGCTAAGCGCCATCGAACGGACTGCTTGCGAACTCTTCGCGTGGGCCAGCGGTTCCTCTACTGCCAGCGTGAACGGCGTGTTCAGGTTGACCAGCCACTCGTTTATCTTGGCGGTGGCCACTTCCCGCTTCTTGCTTCGCTGCATCGTGGGCATTGCAATTTTATCAATGATGCCCCCGTCGAATGCGGAGATAGCGCAAAGCCCTCCGTCTAATCCGTTGTCTATCCCAACAATCACTGCTTCATACCCTTCAGGCACGAAGGGGATATGATCAGACCGTCGCCGTTTTCAGGTGTGAACACAACGTAATTTTTAACCAACCCTTGGATAAAGAACACTTCTCGGGCAGTCGAAGGGATCACCCTGAAAAACATGCCCACTAATATTTTGTGCTTAAACGAGAAGTCATTTTTGGATGGGTGATCTTCGCGAATCAGGACGGTTGGGTTGACCTCAATTTCCCTATTCTTAAACAAAGGTTCCATTATTCCAAGTCGGTTGAGTCGAGGAAGCACGGGGTGTTGGGGCCGAGGTCGCAAGACTTCAGTTGGTCGAGCGCCATCTTGATCTCCTTGTCGTTAAGGCCATGCTTCTCTTTCAGAATAGTTTTGGTCCCCGATACTGAATAGCAGGCCACTGGGGGGTTTCGCGGGTGCTCAACCATGCCTATGTATGCGTCCTTCAGTTCGCTGAACATAAGGACTCCGCTTTTCTTTTTGCTGCTGCTAGCTTCTTCGGAGAAGCCTGTGTAGCAAGTTGGGTCAAGCTGGCGGTAGAAAAACGGATCGTCGGACGGCTCGTATCGAGCGCCACTGAATTCAGGAGCACCGGAGTCAAAGTCAAAAATCATCAGTCTAAGTCGATAACTGGCTTAACCGCGCCGTCACCTCGGTCGGCTTTTGTGTTGTTGAGTATTGAGATGTCGATTTGCATCTTACTGCTTCCGCCCGACTTGGCGTTCAGTCCGAGATTTCGGCGTATAAATTGGTCGAGTTCAGATAGTTCACGAACTGTCTTTGGTGGGCGCAAGTTTTTGACGCTGTCGCGCATGAGCTTGATGCCCGTGGCTGCCGCATAATGTTGGTATTTATCAGCGGGCGTGGACTGACGCTCCGCGATTTCCAGAATCGCTTCGTCCTCTTCCTGCCGAGCGTCGTGACTTGCTCGCAAAATCGCCTCGTCAGTAGTGGATTCAAGTTGGTTGTCTATTGCTTCGGCAAGCTCGTCCGAAGGCTTTTCTTCTGGGGGCTCCGCGTGGGGTTGCAGCCCGTTCTTCTTGGCGGGTATGCCCATTTTTTTGAACCAACGACGCACCGTGCCGGGGTGGACCCCTAGTTCTTTAGCGATGGAAACTGTTTTCCAGTCCGCTTTATACATCGTCAAGGCCCGTTGCTGGAGGCTGTCTTTAGGTTTGTCAGACACTTTGTTACGGCGTAATCTGTGGATTTGATTATGTCGGTAAGCGCCCCAAGCATCAAGCAGATACTGGAACCCCGAATCGACCCCAAGACAAAACGCATGGATGTAGGGGGTCTTTCGCTACCACCCACCAGTCTCATCACCGCTTTGTTGTATGGGTTCGCTAACCATGAACACCTACGTGCGCGAGAGTATTACTTTTGGAGAGTGTGTGACGAACTGTGGAACCATGGTGATCTCCCTGAAAAGTTAATGGTGAAGCACCCATGGGCCGAACAAATGATTTGGGCGGCACTCAACAACAAGTATTTGGCTATCGGCGGTTCCGCTTCTTCTGGCAAGTCGCACACTATGGCGGCATGGGGAATTGTTAACTGGTTGTCAAAACCAAAAGACACGCTCGTCTTGATGACATCGACTACGTTGCGTGAAGCCCGCAAGAGGATCTGGGGTTCGGTCATGTCGTTGCTTTCCGTGATTGACGGAGCGCCGATCAAGATTCGCGACTCGATTGGGAACGCAGCATACATTGACGAGAAGGGGACGCTTATCGAGCGAGCGGGCATTTCGTTGATCGCGGCGGAAAAGAGCAAGACGAGGGAGGCCGTTGGCAAGTTTATTGGTATAAAGCAGAAACGCGTGATCCTTATCGGGGACGAGCTTTCTGAGTTATCCGAGGCCATTCTTCAGGCGGGGCTATCCAACTTGTCCAAGAACCCTGAATTCCAACTGATCGGCATGTCTAACCCTAACAGTCGATTCGACGCGTTCGGGATCTGGTCGGAGCCAATCAACGGCTGGGACTCAGTGGACACAAACACGGAAGATGGGTGGCCGACGAAATGGGGTGGTGACTACATCCGGTTGGATGGGGAACGCTCCCCTAACATAATAGCTGGAGAAGTTATCTACCCTTGGCTTCCTACTCAGGAAAAGATTGACGAAGATAAGGGGCTGCTCGGACCCGAATCTCGCGGTTACATGCGAATGGTTCGCGCTGTGTTCTTTGATTCAGACGAGGCGACGGGGATTTATGGGGAGAATGAACTTTCGATGAGCAAAGCCATGGACAAAGTTGAGTGGCAGGGGACTCCCGTAAAAGTTGCAGGTGTGGACCCTGCCTTCACGAATGGGGGTGACCGGACTATTCTTTACACGGCGTCCGTAGGATATGACACCACGGGGCAATATGTGATTGAGTTTGGAGATGCTGTTCACATGAACGACGACGCCACGAATAAATCGGTTCCCCGAACGTATCAAATTGTTCGACAAATAAAAAACTACTGCCTGAAGCACAACATTTCTGCTGAAAACGTGGCGGTTGATGCGACGGGTGCGGGCGCTCCTTTCTGCGATGTGTTGTCTGGGGAATGGGAAAGCGGGTTCTTGCGGGTTGGGTTTGGCGGGAAAGCTAGCGACAGACGAGTTAGCGCCAATAGCCGCTCTGTAGGCACAGAGCTGTATGTAAACAGGGTCTCCGAGCTTTGGTTCGTCGGGAAGGAACTAATGCGGACTCGTCAAGTATTTGGAGTCAGCACCGATCTGGCCCAAGAAATTACCAGCCGCAATTACGACATGGTAAAAAGCGGAACCTTGCGGGTAAAGATAGAGTCGAAGCCTGAATTTAAGTCCCGTTTTGGACGTAGCCCCGACCTCGCTGACGCCGCTTTTCTGGCATTGGACTGCGCTCGACAGAGACTGGGCCTCGTCGCGGTAGACCCACCCGAAAAAGGAAACAATAATTCACCGGCCAAAAGACGAACAATAAAGCAGTTGGGCCAAGCATTGCAGAACAGAGATGCGGTTTTGCTCGATTGACAAATAAAGTCTTAACACATATTCTTGATCCGCACTTTAGCCGTTTGAAATGTCATTCAAATTTATCCCTCCCCCTGACGCTGCGGCAAAAAAGCAGCGCACCGCAGACCGTATAAAATTATACGACACCGTAATGGGGAAAGCGGAAAAAGGGGAACTGACTTTAGGTGAATACCGTGATTTTCAAGCTCGTGAAGGTGGTCTTTTGGACATTGACCCCGAGCGGTTTGACAAGACGTTTGCAGACGCGGGACTTTCTATTGATAAAGTATCGGGGTTTGAAGCCATGCTCACGGAAGGGAAAGATGAGAATGAACTTTCGATGCGACTAAAAAAGCCGGAAGAACAAGCCCGCAGGGATGCGTTAGGTGGGGCGAAACGCGCCCTCACCGGTCTTCGCAGACAAGACTTTTCTACTCAGGGAGGCTTTGATGCTGCTGTTGCTAGACAAAGTGGTGGGGGTGCCGACACACCCACTGCGGGATCGGACGACAGGGGGGAGCCAACTAAGGGTGACCGTGGCAAGACCACGAAAGGAACTCGCGGCGGTAGTGTTCAGGGTGCCGTTGGCGTTCAGGGTGCCGTTGGCGGTGTGGGGGCTTCAACTCTCTCCAGCACATCTTCAATGGCTCCATACCGTGGCTTAGGCCGTAATCCAAATTCAAGACTCAAGAGAGGTTAATAAGTTATGTCGTCAAAAATCAGACCCCTCGTTGAAGGCGCGAAGAAAGTTGGGAAGCAAATTTGGCCGACCGATAAAAGGCTCGCCAAGGATATCGCCAGAAGGACGAAGGATATTGGTAAGAAGTTTCCCGAAACGAAAGAAGGTAGAAAGGCGCTTCTTGCAGAGGCAAAAAAGCAGGGGATTAACAATGCAGCTAATGTCCATAGGAGAAAGAACGGACGGAATCAGCTAATTGAGTTAGTAGCGAAAAAACAAAAAGAATCAGTTCGTCTCAGGGATACGCCCGTGACGTTAGGGGGGACCGCCAGAACTGCTGTTGATGCCGCGTTAATCGCTCCCAGAGCCGTTACGGCCCTTGGCAGTGCTGGCAGTCTGTCTTTGCGTGGGGCGCAGACAGTCCCCGCGACAGCAACGGTGTTTGGAAAAGGTGGTCGCTTCGCTAGGTTTGCGCGAGGAGGTGCCTTGGTTCAGGGGGCACTGCAAGCTGGAAAAGGCGGCTACCTCGCTCTTGGGAAAGGGGAGAAGGCTGATGCAGCCCGACGAAAAGCTCTACGCAATTATGCGTCCGGCGGTCTTGATGATGAGGGCCTTGAGGTTGCACTTCAAGATCTTGAGAAGAGTATCGCGGAGGGGCGACTTGAAAAAAAAGAAGCCGAAAAGATAGCGAAGGAGCTTATCAAGACTAATCGGCGGTCTAAGCAGTTTGATAGACTCGATAGAGACATTGACCTTAGTGGTAGCGCCACTGGCATGGGCTTGTCTCTTCTTAGCCCTGAAAATCTTGGGCGGGCGGCTGAAGCTGGGTTCTTTAACCCCGCTGAGTCAACCTACGCCTCGTTTAAGGCGGGGCAGTTAATGTTCCAAGATCCTGCGGGGGACTTTCTAAAGAGTGCGGCAGAAGCTGGAAAATCAAAGGCCGAAAGGCAACGCGAGTCTTTTGCCCTCGCTAGCCAAAAACTCGCTCTTCTGCGAGGGGACGCAGTAAGGGACAAGTATACGTCAAAAATGGACCCTCAGTTTCGTCCTTCAGGGGATGACGAAGCCTTTTTTGCGGGTCGTGTTGGCGACCCTGAATTTTCTTTCACAGAACAAGATGAGTTTTCTACGGCCCCGAAAACGTATGCGGCATTGGTTGAATCGCGCCGAAGTGATGATGAAGCGATAAAAGAGAGGGCGATGGCGTATGAGCGCAAGGCGGCAAAGGTGCAGGACAGAGAACCACGCTCTTGGGAAGAAGTAAAAAAACTACCCAATATGGCCGCTAAACTCGGAAAAATTTCTTTCGATGAGAACGACCGGAGGGCTTTTTTGCAAGCGGCACAAAGTGGTCAACTACTCGAAATGTTTGATGCCGACGGCGACGGAAAGTTGTCCCGTGAAGAACGGCGCAAGTTTTTCCTCAGTAACGACGAAGGGTTCCGTAGTAAGGCTCAGGCGGCGGGAATATATGCTGACGCTACGCCCCCGACAGACCCAGAAGAGGCTCCTTTGGGTATCGACCCCAATACCGGAGATCCTATCATGCCTCAAGATCCTCCCACTCCTCCCACTCCTCCTCCTCCGGTAGACGAGCTTGCGGAAAAAGGTTTGGAGGGGGCTCCCCCCATTCAGTATGAGCCGGAAAATATAGTAGAGGAAACGCGAGAGGAAAGACCGAAGACAGAAGCCGAAAAGAGAATAGACCTCATAGCTGAAGGACGGAAGTTAGGGCTGAGAACCCAAGACTTTGGTTCGTTTGGCGGGTTTAAGGTGGCAACTGATATCGCAGCAGGCAGACGACCCGCCAGCGGTGTCACCGCACTGACCGGATCTGTCGGTCGTCTTGGGGACGCTCCCCGCCGACTCGGAACAAAAGCAGGACGCTACCGACGAGAAGCGCGTAGGCTGGAGCAGGAAGGTTACCGCACAGAAGCGGGTAAGCTGAGAGGAGCGGCAGCCGTTCTTTCGGTTAACGAGCCTAATGTAAAGTCACGAGCGGACATCCTTGAGGAACAGAGAAGGGCGAGAGAGAACGCCGAGATCGCCGAAGATCAACGCCGCCGAGCACTTGCAGCCGCCCGCAAGAGGGAAGAAGAAAGGCGCAAAAAAGAACAAGAACCCTTGGTCACGGCAGGAGAAAAATCCATCAATAGCGACTAACAAAAAAGTAAATGGCTGAGTTTTCTTATAGCGATGACATCGCCCCGATGAAGGGCAATTACTTTGGTCGGCCCATATCGACCCACATGTCGCAGTATCTTTACGAAGAATACGACAGACCCCTGATGCAGATGCTGGCGGAAGACCGTCGAATGCAGGCACAGGAACTCGCTTTCCAACGGGCGCAATTTGAGTTTGAGAAAGCAAAGGAAGAAAGCAGGCGACAACAGGAAGAGGCAGATGCTATCTCCAGAGTGTCTGCCACCTTGTCCGAGGGCCTTAACTCGGATATGGATTCTCTCAGTAAGGTGAGCTTCATCAATCAGACTCGCCAAGATGTGTTCACGCAAAACCCCCGTCTCGCGGGGAGCCCGATGTTTAACAGTTTGTTCAACAGTGCCGCTCAATCCGTAACTGGTGCAGACGCGCAGAAAAATTTCTACACCACGCAGATGAACGCAACTGCTTCACTTGGGGATGTAGGAGCTACCGAACAGCTTGCCGACATGGACGGTATACGCACCCCCAAAGAACTCGGCATTATTCAAGTGGCTAAGGCGCAGGACAAAGCCAACAGAGCCCGAACACAAACCGGCATACTGGCGAAGCGGCAACAGGCTGAGTTGAAAGCTGTGGACGACGCCATTCGGACAGTGCGGGGGCTAGGGAGCGAAGTTGAGCCCACGCCCGAACAAATCGACGCGGGAGACTACGCAACAAAATTCCGTTTGAACGATTCCGAGCGACTCGCGCAAGACTCTGCGATGCGGCAAAACTTTACCGCTAAAGAATACGAAGAGTATGCCAAGGGCACGTATACGTCTCCGGCACAGAAAAAACAATTTGTCCTCGATATGCTCATGCAAAAGCAGCGAGCTTTGTCTGTAGGTAACGCCCCTACGTCTCAAGACGACGCCGAGGAAGGAAGATCACTCATTAAAAAGTAAACTAACTAAACCACATATCCAATCGCGTCAGCTATGTCTGAGCAAACTGATACCCCGACCGTCAACACCCTCGGTTATTCCGAGTGGTCCGCCAGCAATGTATATGACGACCCGCTTGAGAGCAGGTTAAAGTTCGGGGATTATATCCGCGAAGAACTTATACGGGCGGACGCTTACACCCCCGACATTGAAACTGGACTCCGGCAAGGTTTTACGGAGTTGTTACAGGAAGACGGGATTCTTGCCGAAGACAATTCCAACGCCGCAGAAGTCGAGCAGAGGATCGCCGACATTCAAAGAGGCCGGACGTTCGATCAGTTGGCCCGTTCTTTTCAACAGAGCCTAGCCACCAGTGAACCGGATCGACAGATCCTCTCCGATTACCTGTCTGCGTCTTCTGTTGAGTCTCCTTCTGTTGAATACACAGAAGAATTGCAGCCGCTACTCAACAACGCCACAGAAGTTGTAAATAAAAACCGAGACCAGTTGTTACGCACCAAGGTGGACTCCGGCGAGCTACCCATGGCGAAGCTGGCAAACGGCCAGCTTATTGTTGGCGAGTCTGCGGCACAAATGGATCTTGTCGAAGCACTGAAGGCTTCTTCTGAAGGGGGTGTTGGTATGGGCGACGCGATGGCCGCGCAGGCCCAGTTGTCCACACCGGATGGCTTCAACATCCCGCTGTATCGCATCCAAAAAGTAGCCCAAGCGTCCCGACTTCTTGCGGTCGAGCGTTCCGAGAACGAGGACTTCGACATTCAGATCGATGGGTTGTCCACTGAGGCCGCCGAGTCCGAGTATAGTTTCATGGACTGGGTGGAGAAGAAGGCTAGTGATGTTGGGCGGGGAATAAAAAATTTCTTTGGGTATATCATGGGCCAAGGAGAAGCTATTGAAAAACAAGAGGCCCGCCGCGAAGCTATTGACGAAGCCCGTGGGACGAACATCAAGCAAATGGGAGCAAAGTATGCCCTCAAGTTCGACATGCGCCCCGAAGACATGGAACTGGCCATTGAGCAGATGGTTCTGGAGAACGCCGTCAACAAGGAGATGTTTGAGTTCCACGACTTGGACGACGACGACATTGGAAAAAATCTCCGCGTAGGGGGCTACGGGCTTCCCGTCATGTCGATGCAGGCGATGGTGAACAAGGATGTCTTCGACAAAACCCTTGCCGCCAACCCAGACCTTAGCGAAGAAGTTGTTAATATGCTTAACAAGCAGCGCGTTGGGGTGCTGCAATCTGAGTTCACTCGGTTGGATAAGTTCCTGTCTGACTCAAATGTGTCTGACTCGTGGAACACGGCCCTCGTGTCTGGTCGCTCGGCAGGCGTAGAAGATTACAAGATTCTTGAAGGGTTCATCGCAGACGAAGACAATTACAATGAGTTTGCGGAACGGGCTGCCGGAATCGGAATGTCATTTGTAAACGGGGTTGGCCAGCTATTCGCAGCTATTCCGGCTGTGTTCGGGTTCGATCCGGCCAAAGACTACTTGGCGTCCGTGAGTCAGGCGAACGCAGACCGCCGCCAACTAGCTGCCGTGTTCGGAGAAGAGTTTGGGTTTTTGCAAGATGCCGCCGAGACTGCGTTACCTATGCTTATCGACATTGCCGCGACTACAATACTCGCTGCGGGCACGGCCCCTTTGGGTGGCGCGGGAGGAGTCGCTTACGCGTCCCTTAAAGCAGGCGGAACCGCGACTGCCAGCATGACGGCAAAGGGGATGGTTAAGGCCGTTACCTCCAGTGTCTTCAGGAAAACCGGAGCCAAGTCTGCCGCTGATCAGGCAGAAGATTTGCTCGCAGCAAACCTAGTCAAAGGCTCCAAGGAAGGGGCGGTTGACATACTCAATGCTTACAATAGCAAACTTTCTGCTCACTTGGGCAACCTCCCCGCCATTTTCCTCCCCGCCGCGACTCGCTCCGGTTCGGCAACCTACGGCGCGGTATATAATCAGCTAAAGCAAAACCCTGACGTTAGTCCTGATGAGGCTCACGACAGGGCACTCGGAGCCATGCTTATGGCAGGCACATTCACAGGGCTCCTTACTTCTGCTTTTTCTACTATCGGGCGCGGCGGCATGGAAGACGCCCTACTAAAAGGGCTTTCCTATAAACAGATGAACAGGGTAGGAAAGTCTATCACCGGCAAATTAGACGGCGACCTCTTGAGCGCGGCACAGATTGCTCTCAAGAAGACCATGAAAAAATATGCTTTCGGGGGTGTAAAAGGAATTGCCAAGGGAGTAATTGACGAAGGTATCGAGGAGAGCATTGACGAGTTTGTTAACGGGCTCATCACCGACGCGGCACTCCATGAGGACACCCCGATGCTGGAGCGTCTCCAGCAAACCTTCCACGCTTTTGCTCTGGGCGGTATGATGGGAGGCTCGGTCCCTCTTGTGCAGCGGGGGCTGCGCTCGCTTCAACCTGACGTTATCCGTCAGCGTGAGATGTCCTCGTTTTACGACGATGTGCTGGAGCAAATGTCCACTGATCTCACCGAGAGCGGTGCGCCCATAACTGCTGAAGTGGTAAACGCGATAGTATCTGACATGCGTAGGAAGGACGCACGGGCATCCGTGGTCCCAACCGCTGAAGAACAGGCGGCCCTGATTGGGCGGGCAGAGCCGGAAGCCACCGAAGAAGGGACACAATTACCGTCCGGCATAACGCCGGACCCAGAAATGGAAGCGTTGCTGGGAGAAAAGGTAAACCCAGACTCCGTTGCCAAAGCCCTATCTGAAGTTCTCGCAGAGGATGTCCCCATCGCTGAAGGCGCAGACCCGACAACCATCGAAGCAAAAGGAAATATGCTTCGACAGCTTGAGCTGCCTCTCCGTGAGTCGAGTTCTATCGAAAACGCCGACCACCAAGCGGTCAGAGGGCTCATGCAAAAGCGTCGTGCTTTGATCGAGGGGGCGCAGCTAGGGAGCGAAATGCGGGCTCAGGTTACCCCACCAGCCAAACGGACATTCATAGACCCTGCCCGCGCAGAAGAAGCAGCGGCCATCGAACAAAATTTCAGGAATACCATTCTTGCGATAAACGAGGCCGAAGCTCTCTACAAAAAAATGGAGCAGCAGGTAGCTCAGTCCGAAGTCACGGGAGAATCTTCTGTCAGGCGGGCGCTCAACAAGCGTGTCCGTGAAGGGAAAGCGGTAAGCCCAGAACAAGCTGTCGAGTTAAGGGGTGAAGTATTTAAGGATCGGGTTCTCGCACTCAAGGGCTTGAAGATAGAGAAGAAGGTCGAACTTGAGGAAGTTACCCAGTCTCCCGAAGAGATCGCGTCGATTGACTCCATCATCGAGAGCGGGTTCCCCCATGTTGTAAGCATAGCTAAACTGAAGAAACTTAACGTGCCCGTTAATCAGCGGACGACTACTGACTCGTTTCTCAGCGCAGCTAACGACCGCATATCCTCCGAGATCAAAGCTAGGTTCCCAAAAATTCCTGTCACAAAGCCAGAAGGGGGCATAGCTCTTGATGTTGCATATGGTGAGGGCAAAGTGTTTTTGGACAGGTTCGGTGTGGGCCAGTTTAACAACGACCCGCTTACTATGCTCAGTCTGCTTGAGACGGGAGCACCTATCGTGGTTGAACCCGATCAGTTGAATTCTCCTACGCTGAACCCCGCCTTCAAGTTCTTCCGTGTTGGCGACAACATCGTAGTGTCGGATATCGTGGTCCCCGAATCCGGCGGCCTTGTTTCTGCGCTTACGCCCGCCGACCGTGTGCTTGCGTTGCAGCCGAATTACACACGGCTTGTTGGCTTGGTTGAGCGTGTGACCGCGATTCGTAGCGAAGAACTTAGCTCTCCAGATGAACTCATCCAGTCTCCGTTCTCCCCCACAGAAAAAATTACCCGACAGGATGTTCTTACCCGCCTTGAAAATAACGAATCCGTGGCGGGGTTCCTCATCCCTAACACAGGGCAACTCTCGCCCGAATTCACGGAGTCAGCTCTCATTGAGTTACGACTCAGGGCGCAGGAATCACTTTTTAATGGCGACCCCATATCCCTCCCGTCTCTCGGTAGAGAAGTCGCCGACACATACATGACCGAACAGAAGGCCCGCCTCAAGCACATGAGGGAATCCTTCGCGACAACGGTTAGTGTTAATTCTGTGTCTGCACTCGAAACGGACCCCGACTTTAACGCGGTATCTGAATCCGAAGATACCTACACCGCGTTTCCAGAAAACGCGCCTCCCCCTTTCAGCGAGTCTGGCATCGCCGACATGCTCAAAGAAGTTCAGTCGAATGCGTTGGCGGCTATTGATGCGGACCCCAGCTTGCGCCAGAGCTTCGTCAACCTTGTGCAAAACGAGGTGTTTGAATCATCCACTACCGACTTTAACCGGACGAGCAGCAAACAACTATTTGGTTTTACGCTTCAATGGATGGCGCAAGGCAACAACAGGGCTAACGCGTCCAGCCTTGCGTTCCAAAAAGCTCTCCGCGATGGGAAGTTTGAAATGGGGTCTCCAGTAAGGGAGGCGTTACAGTTGATGGGGCTGTCCTCCGCGTCTGTTGAAGGGTCTCCTAATACCAACCCAGCATACCGTGCGTTCCTCAAAGATAAGCTACGCCCCCTCAAGGGAGGAGTCACCCCGTCGAACGCAGAAGTTGTATCTTTCCACAACTACGTCCGCAGGTCAGTTGGCGCTCTTATGCTTCGTTCACAGCAGCGGAATCTTGGCAAAGGGTATATTCAAGCGGTGAACAAGAACGGGATCGCTGCACTGGGTCTAAAAGATGGAGATTCGGAGTCCATTATCGAGGCGCTTCGCAGAATTGCTGATGTGTCCGACCGCGCCCAGAAAGAATACGATTCGCATCTCGTCTCCATTGCCCGACTCCTTCTTGGATCTCCTGATTTTATCCGGCGAATCGAGCTGTCTATTGATGAGACCAACCTCAACTACGCAGGTAAGTTTGACAATCTGGCTGACGGCACCCCCACTATCTCGATAAACATTAACGGGGATAACCCTCGGGGCGTGGCCGACACGTTACTCCATGAGTTGATCCACGCGTATGTCACCGGAGTCACGAGAAAGCCTGCTGACTTACAGACCGAACAAGAAGTCAGAGCTATTGACCTTCTTGAGGGAGTCATCACGGACATCAAGTCGGACTTTAAGAAGATGTCACAGGAGGGAACTCTTTTCCACCTGCCGACCACCATACGTCAGGCAGATTTTGGAATCTATAAATACCACGACACCCGCATATACGACGCGCTTTCAAACGTAGATGAATTTGTAGCCCACTTCCTTACGTCAACGGATTTTCAAAAATTCGTAAAGAGCATTCTTGTTACTCGTAATGCCCCTGCTGAATACAGCAGGTTTGAACAAATCATCGCAGCGATCCGTAAGTTTTTTCGGGGCGCGAGTCCTGAGTTTGATGCGGCGTTCTCAGCCGTTCTGGATCTATCACATTCGTCGGTTCTGGCAGCGGGTGCGAGACGCCGTAGCAAAAGGGATCTGATCGGTGTGGAGGAGTTCCTTAACCTCCCGAACAAGAAGTCCCGCACAGCTAAGGACTTCATTGCCGACAGCGTGTTCCCTACAGACCCCGCCACGAACAACACAGCGCCAAAAGAGCCGGTTACCGCAGATGCAATCGTAGGCAAGATCGCAGAAGACGTTTCTCGCTCGCAAGAAGAGGCGGTCAGACTTTCATCCGGCTTGCAGGCGGCGACTGGAGTGGATGTCAGGGCTGAGCAGCGCGGTCAGCAGGCACTAGAAAGACTCATTTTATTTGTCAGGAACCGTGTTGCCCCTCCCGAAATGCGGGTGGACGTTGACCTTAACCACCCAACCATGGCGTCCGTTAACTCGGAAACCGGAACCATGGTTATCAACCCCATTAAACTCGCAGCTTTGGTGAAGGATCTCCAAAACCGCAATGGAGGAAGACCCGTCTCCATGCGGAACCAGATGAATGCCGTGGCTGTCGTTATCAACGAGGAGATAGCCCACGCCGCTTCTGTGGCCTCCCTTACTCGTTCGGAGCAACAGGAGATTATTGATAGCATGACGTTCGCCGAGGCGGAAGAAGCTATAAGCAACTACGGAGACGAGGGCAATGAGGCCAAACGGGCCAGTCTACGAGAAGGTTGGCAAAACGGAGACAGGGATGCTCAGGTCGAAGTGATGGAGGAATATCTGCGCCAACACGCCCAGAAAGTTACTAGGGGGTTCAGCACAGAGGAAGAGATCGCTTTCATTCGCCGAAACCCAAACGTCCTCCAATACGTTATTCGGTATTTCAAGCGGTTCCTGAAAAAGCTCGGCTATTACAGGGCTCGCAGAGACATCAGCCCGCAGTTAAGAACTGCAGTTGACCGAGTCGTCAACGAGGTCAGGGCTCTGGAGGCAGGATTCAGGCACATATCCAACCTCAAGCCCTTCGACCCGAACAACCCTGAGTCTGTCATCGAACAGTTCAGGAAACAGGCGAACATGAACAAGCCTATCGAACGGGCCGATGAGCCGAGGGAAACCGAACGCGTGATGGTGGATTCAGGGATCACGGTTCAGGTTCCAGAAGATGCAGGCGATGTTATCAACGCCCGCGAGTGGGACAAGGTTGGCAGACAGCTTGGCTCTAACATGGGTGGGGTGTATGAAGACGAGAATGGGAAGAAGCATTACTTCAAACAGAGCAAGACACCGGAACACGCTCGTAATGAGGTGCTGGCCACGATTCTTTACGAGACTGTAGGAGCTGATGTTCTCCCCATCCGATTGGCGACGGGCAAAAATGCAGCGGGAGAGGACGTTCTGGGGACGGCCTCTGAGTGGCGAGAAGACTTCACGGACTTCGACCCAGAAGATCCAGCGATGCGTAAACTAGCTTATGACGACTTCGCAGTCCACGCGTGGTTGGCCAACTGGGATGTTGTCGGGTTGGTGTATGACAACCTGATGGTTGATGGTGAAGGGAACGTGGTTCATGTAGACACGGGTGGAGCACTCAAGTTCAGGGCGCAGGGTGAACCGAAGGGTGGCGCTTGGAACGAGGAAGGTTCTGAGTTCGCAACGCTGCGCGTGATGGGGCAGGCAGGGGAAGTGTTCGGCGACATGTCCACTGCTGACCTCCAGAACAGCGCGAACAAGTTGCGTAAAATGACCGATGAGGTTATCCGGTCAGCCGTCGAAAGTGTAATGGGTGTGGGTGTAGACAGCACCGACATGATCAACACCCTTATCGCGAGACGCGATAATATACTTAACGTGGCATTCAACGGTGACCAGTTCGTGGACTCCGGTATTACCGTCGAAAGTCCGACGGACAGAGAGCCGCAGGAAATGATCAGCTTTGCAGACTTTGATTTCGAGGGGGGTCTCCCTGAAGAACTTGAGTATGATAGGTTTGAGGATGGTAGGTTCCAAGGTGCTCCACTCCGCAAGTTTCAAGCGGGGATGCTGTCCGAAGGAGAAAAGCCTTCGGAAGACCCCCTAACAGAAAAGGATGTCGAAAATCTGGAAGAGCGCCTCAAGAAGCTAACTGTCGAGGGGGCGGTAGGCCGCTTCTGGTATGAAGACGCCGCCAAGAAGATTCTCGAAATAACCAACGGTGATGTTGTCGAAGCCGAAAAGCTCATCGCGTTGTTGGCTATCTACTCCCCGCAAACCGGAGTGCAGGTTAATACCTATTTCGCTATTCGGGGTTACGAGCAACACGCCAATAACGTCTCCCGCGAAGACTATAAGGTTAAAACTGCGGTTCAGGATAACAAAGCTCGTGCCGTCCTATACGACAACAAAGATTGGGTAGGCCGGAAGACGGACAATTTCTACAAGAACATCATGTTCCACATCGTGCAGGAAGCGACACCGGAACAACTGAAGGCGATGCGTATCGACACCGCGTTCTTGGAAGACATCCAGCAGCCAGTCACCGTGGACATGTGGGTCTACAGGGCCTTGGGCTACGATACTATCGGGCTGACCGACAAAGAAGGGAAAGGGCCGTTCGGGTTTTCCGAGAAGATGATCAACCGCATCACCTACTCTTTGAACCAGAACCTTGCCGAGGGGGAACCCCGATACGAGGCGCACCAAGTGCAGGCGATGATCTGGACTGCAATCAAAGCTCGTTCCGAAGACAAAGCGGTCAAGAAGAAGACAGAAGCCGAAAGCATAGCGGCGGGGGACTTGGTCAGAAGAGGCCAAGAGCGCATCTTCACCAAGAGGAAAGTGACCAAGATGGTCAAGGGGAAGAAAAAAGAAGTCATGTCCGATGCGCCATCTGAGCGAGACCACCAACGTAGGTGGACAGAGAACGCACTGGCCGCAACCGGAGTTGATTTCGTTGAAGCGTCCCGTTCTTTCGATTACTTCGTAAACTCGATGGGGCTGTTGGCAACGTGGGAAGTAATCGCGTCTACAAAAACAGAGGTAGGAGAACGCCTAGCCGCCATGTCTATTGACGAGAAAAGGTCGTTCACGGAGCAAGCGATGCGATTGATCATCGACCCTACTACCGGAGAAGACCTCCTCGCAAAGGAACTGGGCATCGCGCTATCCACAGCAAAAATCTCTATGGGGGGATACCAAGGCGGAATTACGCCTAACGTCCTGTCCACCCTTTACCCCAACAAACCAAAAGACGTAGGGGGCAAGGAGACTTACGACGACGACGCTATCCGCGCTTACGCACGGGGGCTGCAATACATCTTCATGCAGGACGCCGTGCCGTGGGCTAGGTTCGTTAAGCACACGAAGCAGGATGTTTTCTACAAAGTATCAAAGCGTGGAACGACCTCCAGAGGGGGCGCTCGGTTTGAAACGCAGGAAGAAGCGGAGAAGTTCGCCGCGAGTGAAAACGCTAAAATTGATACGGGCAAAGTTGTAAAGGTTGAAGATGGCGAGGGGTATCAAATCCAGAATAAAAAGGGCAAGCCATACAAGCTACGGAGCAAGGAAACAAAAAGGATGGAGGAGACCCCTGTCTTTGTTCCGACCGTCACCGAAGACCCCGACCTCACCGAGCAACAGCGTATCGACAAAGCCGATAAGGAAGCGAAGGAAGCAGCCGAGTCCTTTAGGCGAGACAACCTGATGCACATCGTTGGGGGCAACAACCAGTCCCACGGTGTTCGCCTCACTTTCGCAGAAGATTTAACAGAGTCCAAGGAACAAGAGATACAGGATTTCTTGTCGGCCACGCACCCCGACTTGGGGTTCACGAAGGTGGGCGTTAACCAGATAATTGTAGTTAACTATAAGATGGACTACATGAACATGCTTCCTGTGTTGACAGACGACACGTTTACTGATAAAATTATCGAACAATATGAGCAGGAAGCAGAACTTGAAGAAATCACAACAGTCGGAGAATACGGATACCACGACTGGAAAACGGACAAAGCGGGGGAGGGGATACTTACCCTCAGTCCCCGATTCGGACCCGATGTTCAAACGTGGATTCGTGGTCGGCGGGAGAGGTTTCAGCGGATCGCGCCCCAGCCCGAAGAAGGAAGACTAGCTTCTGGCATCACCGCCCGAATGGGCGACGAAGATTACGGCTTCGCAAGTGAAGCCATGCGGCGAGTGTTTGAGCCGCGCAGGGACAGGCTTAGAATTCGCACCGATGTAGAAGAACGTGACGAATCGCCTGCCATCCAACTGACTGGGGACTCAGAAGAGCCGTCGTTTCTGGATGTAATCAAGAAAGCCCCGCAGAGACAGCAAGAGGCGAGGAAAGACGTTGGCAACGTGCCGATAAGACTGCGGGCAATCGACCGCGAGTTCTTTGCGCTTGAGCAGAAGCGGAAGCAAGCCCCCACCGCTGAAGAGAGAGTCGAACTCAGCGAAAAACAGCGGGATCTTATTCTGGAGGTAGCCACGCTCAAAGGTTACTCCCCGTCGCTGTATCACGGCACCGCCCGCAAGTTAAGTGTGCAGGCTTTGTTCGCCAAGTATGGCATCTCACACATCACGGCAGATGGAGACCCTGTAATGAACAAGGGGTATTCCGCACAGCTTGTTCCCGATGATCTGCTGGATAACATAAAGGAGTTTGCAGATGAGAAGTCCTTTAACCACAGATATCCTTTCGAGGTTTACAGGGGGGCTACCGGAGAGCATTACACTCCCGCAACAGGATTGATGTTTTTCACTCCTCGGGATTACTCTGCCAGATCCTTTGCAACGATGAAGACAGACCATATGGGGTCGGAAGATACATCGTTCTACAAGGGATCTGAATATTACGAACCTATCGTCCTGCCCACATTCATCAAGGCGGATAAGATCTTCGACCCACGGGAGGATTGGGAACAGGTCGCCGACATCTTAAACAGGTTGAAAGCCGAAGGCAGACTTGGCAACTTGGCGTATTCCCCTATTACTCCACGGGGAGTTTCTCCGGCGGACCCTGTCCCGTTTCACCTCCCGCCCAAAGCAGAAATAAAAAGAGATGATGTTGCCGCCCAACACTCGGAAGATTACTACCGCATGGTCAACGGCAAATGGGATTGGTGGGAAAGGCCAGCGGTAATAGACGCGGTGTTCGACATGGGATACGACGCGATCCTTATTTCGGAATACGCAAGTGATAAGCGGGTTGACCCAGACAGCACCTTCAACATCGCTGTGCGCGACCCGTCCAAAGTAAAGACCTCCCACACCAAAACCTACGACAAGGGCGGGAACATAATCCCACCGTCGAAGCGGTTCGACGAGGGTAAGGACGCCCACATGTTTTCGGGTATCACGACGAGCTTCGGGCAAAAGGAAGGCGACAGCTTAACAGGCGAGCAAGCCAAGGAGCTGAAGGAAATCCAAGAGGAATACGACAGTATTCTCAACGAATATAGGGGCGTCCTTTCCAGCGACCCGAGGATAAGGAACGGATCGACTAACGCCAAAGAGGCTGCCCAGATCAAGACAATTCTTACTCAGACAGAAGAGGTGCAACAGGGCTACCTCTATGAATTTCTCGGCGAGGAATTCGAAGGGTTTGGTTTCTCCCCCGACCTTGAATCGTTCGGGGACGACGCTCCCGATATGTCGGTCCCACAAATGGTGGCGGACCAAATAACGAAAAGGCTACAACCTCTCGTGGATAGGGCGGCTGAACTTACGGGGTGGTCGCGGCGGAACATGTATCATGGGACTAGCGTGGCGAAAGATAAGCGACCCAAGTTTGACACGTTCGACCCTAGCAAAAGCGATTTTGCCGGTAAGTTCGGCCTCACTTTCTTTTCCCCAAAAGTTCTCAAGGCTGAAGAGTTCATCCAGATGCAAGAAACAGGGGTTGATGGACACGCGGTCATACCCGTCGTGGCAAAAGACGAGATGAGTGTGTTTGACCCTCGTGTTAACTGGGAAGAATTTATTGACGATATGGGCGTGGCTTTTGCCCGCGAGTATTTCGGTCCTAACGCCGAATACGCCACAGACGCGGAAGTTCTCAAAGATTACCGAGACACGAGATCGTCATACGGCGACGTTGGAGAGGTGTTCAGTGAATCCATCCTCGATAAAATTAAGAGGGGCTACTGGCTATATTGGGAGAAGCCCGAACTGGTGGACATAATCCTGTCTAAATACGACGGGATGCTCGTCACCGAAGTGGGGGGTGGACAAAGAATGCTCCCCGAATACGCGGGTGACGACGGCCTACCCAAAGACGAGCACATGAATCTCGCTATTCGTAACCCCAACCTCGTCAAGAGTGTGGCCCCGATAACCTTGGACTCGAAAGGGGAGATCGTTCCACTGAGCGACAGGTTCAACCCAGACAGCCCGAAATACATTCACTCCGGCGTCACAACTTTCGGAGCCGCCTCCGACCTCCCGTCCGAATTCAACTCGGAGGGCGTGGACTACAGCCAGTTCATCGAGGTCTTGGAGATGCCGTTCATCGAGAAGGGTGGATTCCAGAACGTGAAGGGGACGTTTATGAAGTTGTTCAAGGGAGAGACCGACCCGACCGTGCAGCGTTACGTCAGGCAGCGGGACTCGTTCCTCAGAGCTTCCGATAAGGTGGTCGATGAATACCACACCAAGTATAAGGCCGCGCTGAAAAAAGACTTCCCGAACTCCGCAGACATTCCGTGGGACACCATCCAAGCGGCTACCGGAACCACGGACAACATCGACCCAGACCCAGACAACGTGTTGCTGGACGCACGGAACAAGGTGAAGGATGCAGCTCACGCCCAGTATCAAAGCGACCTCGCCACCGAGTATGCTAAACACAAACAGGCAGAGGATGCCGAGCGGGTTAAGATAGACGCTGCCGAGTCAGACCCAGACAAGAGGCAGAAGCTATACTCCGCAGCAGCCAAAGCCCGTAAGTCAAAGCAGGAATCTTCTAAGGCCGCCCTTAAAGCCACCAAGGACGCCGCCTACGAAAAAGCCCAAAAGGATTACGAAGAGGACAAAGCCAAATCGTTCGACGCCAAGAAGGCCGACATGATCAAGGACCGGAACGAGGCGTTCGACAGTTTGCGTGAATCGGCCCCCAACTTGTTCCCCGTTCTCCTCGACCTCCGTCGGCTGACTGACGAACTGTCCGCGAAAGCCAAGGACTTGTTTGGGGTGTTCTCCAAGAAAGACCTGAGCGTTAAGTTCGATAACAATATGGGACTTTACGTGACGCGCAGGTATCAGATGTTCTCCGACACAGACTACGTTGAGCGCATTCTTACCTCGGAGGAGGACGGTGCGCGGGCTGTAAGGGACGCCGCCATCGACTTCATGCGCGACCAGTATATCAAGTTTGAATACGACAGGTTCAGGAAAGATGGGAGAACGGATGCCGAAGCACAGGCAGCAGCCGAAGCTAAATACGACAGCCGCGAAGAAGGGAGCCAGTCGCTCGGATACAAGATGGTGCATGACTTCCTCAATTCATTTGATACTGAGACCGGAGCGGTAGACTTTGCGTCGGCGTTCGACTTGGCAGGTAAGCCCGCCTCCCTGCCCGCCCGAATGTCTGACTCACTCAAGGCGCTGACCAAAAACCTTGAAGGGAGGGCCGAGATCCCCAAGCCGCTCGCGGACTTGATGGGCGCGAACAACGTGCCGGAAGACAGCATCGACTCGCTCCTCTACACGTTAGGAACGGTATCCAAAATTGCTGCCCACCAGTCATTCCTCAACGCAATGCGAGAGCAAGGGCAACAGGGCGGTTGGCTTATGACCTCCACTCAACGGAACGAAGCGTTGAAAAAAGCCAAGACGAAAGAAGAGTTCGACCTGATCAACTCGATGAAGCCCATCGTGTCCTCTGGTGCTGACAGTGGGTTGAACCCTCTGGCCGGAATGTATGCGACGAAAGAAGTCATCGAAGACATCCGCCCGATGTTCCAGCAGACGGTGCGGCAAGCCAACGACGCTTCTTCTCGGGCGATTCACAACGTAGTTACTTTCGCACAGAAAGCGACGGGAACCGCCATGGCTGCCAAGACATTGGGTTCAATCGGATTCTACCTCCGCAACATGCTGAGTAACGTGCTGTTCTTCGGTCCAGCTCAGGGGTATTTCGGAGCGGCTAAATCTCTCTACTCTGGGAACCCACACAGCGGAACGGGTATGTCTGCCGCAATAGCTACGGGCCGAGCCTTCAGGGGCAACTCAGCTCAGACCAGTGCATACTTGCGGGAGCTTGAAGCTCTCGGTGTGTTCGGTGACGAAGTCCGCTCGGAGATTATGATTAAGCTGATGCGCGGAGAAGAGACTTTCGAGTCCCTTGAAGGGAAGCTAGCTGACCTCAACAAGAGAGCAGCCAAAGCCAAAGGGGCTAAGGCTCTCGCGTCTATCCATAACACTGCTGCCCGACTCGGGTCCGCAATGGATTCGTTCTACAAGATCGGATACTTTGAGCACGAGTTGGCGGTCATTGAGAAGGCAGCCGAAGCAGAGAAGGGGATGCCACAAAAGGACCGGAAGTATTCTCTCATGTCCGACATGCAGAAGAAGCAGGCAGCCGCTGACATCGTCTCGGCCACCGCTCAGTCATACTCTAGGGCCATCCCACTCGTGAAGAAAATAAGCGGGTCCGGTGTTGGTCTCGTCATCGCACCGTTCATCCGGTTCACGGCGGAGGTTCCACGAATCGCGGTGAACACGTTCACGCTGGCGCGTAAGGAGATGAAAGATTCCAACCCAGTCATCAAGTCTCGCGGGCGGAGACGAATGGCTGGATTCGGGACGGTAGCAGTGTTCTCGACAGCCGCCCCCGCTCTTCTTATGCGGTTGTTGTCTGGGATGGGTGAAGATGAGGACGAGGCATATCGCATGTCCCTCCCCCCTTATCTCAGAAACCATACTTTCTATTACTTCAAAGGGGACAGCGCCATCGCTAAGGCAGCGCGTAAACTGTCAGGAGGCAAGGAGGGAGACCTCACTACGTTCGACCTCACCTACCTGAACCCGTTCGCCGTGATCGCTGACCCGTTCCTCCGTGGAATAGAACACCTCGTCAGGGGGGAGCCCGTCACCGCTGCCGAGAAGATCATAACGACCGCATTTCTTGAGCCATACCTCGGGGACCAGATCCTCGCGGGGTCCATCATGGACGTTAAAGAGAACAGGGACGCCCGATCCGGCAGGCCGATTTTCGAGGAGTCCGATCCGCTGTGGCGGAAGCTGGGCAAGCAAATGCTCTACGTGGGCAGGGAGGCTTACGGTCCCCGAACTCCATTAAAAGTAATGGAGGCGTTTCAGGCCGCTGGCGGAGAGGTTGAAAAGTTCGCCGACTCCCCGTTCGGGATAATCGCAAGTGAGTTTTATCCAGTAAGGCCCCGCGCAAATGACCCCGCCGATCAGTTCTCTCGGGTTGTATACCAACTTCGGGATGAGCAACGTCGAGTTCAGGCCCGATTCAATAAGCTCAAGCAGAGCAAGGGAATGGGTGAGGGGTCTGTGAGGAGCGTCTACAAAGATGTCTTGGAATCCCGCATGAGGATCAACCAAAGAATGTCCCAAGCATTACGCGGGTTCAACGGCCTTGGCGTAAAGAACGCTGAACTTTATAGCAAACTACGGGCTGCCCGATACGGGGACCGCCGAACCAAGTTGCTGTTTGCAGGGTTCATGGAGAACCCAGTCCCAACAACTGACCTCGTGCAGTCCCTGATGAGAACTACCCAAGGCCAGCAACGGCTCAAGTGGCTTATGAACGAGCAGTCGAAGAACCCCCGCTTCCTCCGGTTGGACGACTAGCGGCTAATAATCTCTAGTTCTTCTGAGTCTGCAACGGCATCCAGAATTGCTTTGGGTGCGCGACTGGCTGCCTCCCACCCGTGCCTGATGCCCATCATGTAGATGGCGTCAAGGTTCTTGGCGAGAGTGTCCTTCGTCCACTTGCGGTCGGCTACGTTCTCGACGATCTCGTCGGAAAGTTTCTGATGCTCGGTGGCTTGGCGGCTTTGCAGTTTGTCTAATGTCATTTTAATTATTTGAGTTAAGGGGTTGTGGCAGGCCACGCATAGTTGAACCATTCAGGTTGCTCGCGCCGAGTCCACTTAGCGAAGTAAGCCTTCTCGGCGTTGTAGTAAGCGCGATAAGCGGTCACCGCACAGGCATTTTTGAATTCGTCAGGCATGGCCTGAGCGAAAGGGGTTTGCCCCAGCTCACTAAGGTTGAGGTGGTGTGAGTTGTCACCGCACCATTGGATCGCGTCGGAAGACTTGTGGGCTTTGCCGTAGCGGTGAGTGTATTCGTGGCACATCTCGTTAGCGTGAGTGAGGAGCCACTCGTAGTTTGCGGCTGACTCCCTCGCCCACACGGTGCATGGGTGGTTGTAGAAGGCCCTCTTGTATGGAGCCTCACCTTTGGGGTAAGCCGCGCACAACATCTGCGCTGACTCAAGGATCATCTTGACCACATGCTTGTCGCACAGTTGCTGTGCGGCGATGGTTGGATCTTTGTCTACGATGAAAATGTTCATTTGTTAATGATGTCGGTCAGCCGGATAGCAATATTGTATTGAGCTTTGGTGTCTAGGAGCGGGGAGGCGGGTAGGATCTTGTCGCCCATGATCGGATACAGTTTGCAGGTTTCAGGGTCCACCGCATCATCATCGAAATGCTCACCCTGAATCATCATTGGCATTCCGTTCGGGAAGAACTCTCGGACTATCTGTCTATACACCGTGCAGCTCGTTAAGGTTGGACAGGCGGCGGTTGATCGACCGCATCACATGTTCCTCGATGGAGTCCGTTGCGACCAGCACCTGCTGGAGCGCGTCACTCTTACCACCGTTGCGGTGGATGCGACCGAGCACCTGCTTGTAGATCTTGCAGTTGAAGGTGGGCGAGATCAGCGCCACGCGTGGGCGGTTGCCAATCGTGTCGTGCAGGGAGATCCCCGTCCCGCCAGCCGCAGCGTTGACTGCGATGCAGTGGGTCTGGTCTGCTTGGAACTCGTCGATCACACGCTGACGGTCGTCCTCTGATTGCCGCCCGTCGATCCGATCACACTTCAGCCGGAGCCGGAGGGCGTCGATGGTGTCACTGTAATTCACGAAAAGAACTACCGACTTACCCTGAGCCATGAGATCCTCTGCCATCTCGGCAAGGTCTACCACCTTGAATGCTTCGGCCAGTCGGCGAGCACGGGTGATGTTGGCGAGGACATGCTCGCTGTCGGTCACGGTTCCCTTCTCGATGAAGTCCTCCACGATCTGAGGAGTAATGCCGAGGTCGTCGTAAGCCTTCTGGATCTTCTTGTTCTCGCGGAACTGGACAGGCGTGGTGAACACACGGTTGTCCTTGAAGGAGTTCGGGAAGTCATCCACCGTGAGACGGTGAGTAGAGGAACGATACATCTTCTCGCGGAGATGGGGGAGGAAGAACGGATCTTCCAGAACCCACGCACCCCACTCGTTCTTCGCACACCCGAACATACGCATCCACGGCCACCACCTCTTGAGTCCATCCACCTTCTCGTCGCCGGAGTGGAGGCCGAGTGCCAGCCCGAGCGGGCGCATCTCAGTCGGGTCTTCGCAACTGGTGCCGGACATGCTGTGAACCGTGAACCCCTGCTTGACGAGAGATATGAACAGCGAAGCGTTCTGGGTGAATGGTCCCTTGCACTTGTGAACCTCGTCCACGAACACAATGGTGTCGGGGTCGATGAGCCACTTGAATGCTTTCTTGCCCACCTTGGAAACGTGGGGAGTCTTACCCGTGCGAAGGGATTCAAGGTTAAGGATGAAGGTTGCAGTGACCCCCTCCTCCGCCAGTTCCTGCTTCCATGCAGGGATTACAGCCTTGGGGCAAACGACTGCGATGGGCTTGCCGAGAGCGGCTGCCAACTTGACTGCGACCACAGTCTTGCCAGTCCCCATGTCGGACTGGTCGAGGGTGGCGAGGCCAGCGGAGAGCCGCTTGTAGAAGAAGTCGAACGCTTCTTGTTGCTTGGGGAAAAGGGTCTTGCTCATTTAATAGGTAGTTAGTTTTAGGATGCGGGTAGTATAGCAGGTGAGTTGGCTAGCGTCAAGAACTTTATGGTATATTTTTTTGAAGCAGCCGCTCGGGTGTTTCATTGGGGACTAGCTAAACCCGTTGCAGGATCTCCCTGCACACCATGCCCGAGCGACTACTAAAGTCAGAAAAGTAAATATTCGATAAGGTTCAGCCCTGCGTGGGTCAGGAGTATAGTGCCCACTATTGACGCAAGGACAAGAGTTATGGTCTCGAAAATAGCTAGTTCTTTTTTCATTAGGTTAGAGGGAGTTGTCGAATTCGACTTTCTCACGGACCTCGGAGAGGCGGCATCCGAAACTGAAATCCAATTCTCCGTTCTCTTCTGCTTCGGTAAGAAGTGAGAGGATGACTCGGGCTTGCTTTTCATTGTCTGTGCTGATGGTCAAGGTTGCCATGTCCATTGGATTGGGGGTTACAGTTTCTTGAGCAAGTAGAGGATGGCATCCACCCTCGGCTTGAGTGCGGCTTCTTCTAAAGCGATGGCCTCCAGTTCCTGCTCGATGACGTAACGGGTGCAACCTTTACGCATCTTCGGAAACCATTTGCGGACATCAATTATTTTAGCCACGCCGGAATTATACACGGATCTAACAGATTGTCCAATGGTTTTAATCATGTGTTCAGTCACTCACGGTTGGGGAGCTACCCCAAAATATATGCGCCCCGTCGTTTTCTTCGTAGGCTTCTTCAAGCTCCTTCGCTTCCTTCTGGGCGGCCCACATCGCACTCCATGCGTCGGTCATGTGATACTTCATCACGGACCTGAGAGGTTGTGGGATGTCGGTGTTACCGGCATAACTATTTTTGTAGTTACCGTAGTCAATCTCGTCCACCTCTCTGGCAATCTGTGCGACCACCATTTCCTTGGGGAGAAAGACCCTGAACCTGTAGTCAGCTTTAGGGGTTTCAGTTACCCACGCCCCAGCCGCTTCTATTTCTTCGCCGAACACCCGCTCCAAGTCTCCTTTAATCCGAGAACGGACGAGCAATTTGGTGGAGTCGTTGCGATCCTGCACCACCGAGAAGAACCCTTTGTTAGTGAAGACCCACATTTTACTGGCCCCCCTTTCGCTGGATCTTGTTACGCTGGCGGCTTCTCCTCTGGGAAGCACGGATTCTCTCTTTGTTCTTTCGATACCAGCCCTTGGCGTAGGCACGGGCCTGCTTCTTGTTAAGCTCTTTGATGTCGAGCGCCTCCTCAAGTTCTTTCTTGCTGGAGAAAGACGAGATGCCGAGTTCGTCGGCGGCTTCCCATGTGACAGCCCCGTCGTAAAAAGCGGCGAGCAAGGACTGCAAGGCAGCAGGTCCAAAGTTAGGGAGGGTGAGGAGATACTCAGGGGTCTGATCAGTAACCTGCCCCACGTTCACGAGCCCCTCCCCGAGCAGCGCCTTCACCGCGTTGTGGGGGATACCGAGCGACTCGATGGAGTCGAAAGAAGAAACCGCTCGGACATCGCGTGGGATTTCCTCGGGCTCCGTGTTCGCACCTAGAATAGTAGCGAGGCTGGGAACCTCCGGCGCTTCTGCTTCTGCTTCTGCTTCTGCTTCTGCTTCTGCTTCTGCTTC
>CEUX01033796.1_pt1 | contig 32295 bp, 41 predicted proteins | sample 531361 | NCBI WGS metagenome assembly CEUX01 (sample SAMEA2622736, study PRJEB7988) | marine metagenome | isolation source: saline water (ENVO:00002010), including
AAGTATAACGATTTCAACTGCAAATTAGATGAAAGTGGGTGGTATGAAATATTAAAGCAAATGAACTATCTGGATGAAAGAGAGATTGAGTATGGATACCCAGATAGCAGTGTGATCCACAGAGAAAGTAAAGAAAGTATTGTAGATATTGCACACTGGAACAACGATGGTGTTAAAAATAAATCTGGTACCAGTTGGCACATACCTCCTAGAGAGTTCATGGATTTAGCTGCAATGTTAACAGCAGAAGATATGAAAAAGTATAACAACTTAGTAGAAACAACAATTTCTAAGTATAAAGGAACTACCCAACTAGATGCAGTTTTAAAGCATATCGGCAACATGACAGCAGATAGTATTAGAGAGGCAATCGACATTGGAGAGTTTGCACCACTAGCACCTAGTACGGTTAGATTGAAAGGTAGTGATGTTGTATTGATAGAAACAAATCAAATTTACAATGATGCCACTAGCGTAGTTAAATTGAAAGGAGACGATTAATGTCTAAATTAAAAAGATCAGGAGGGTTGATACCAAGATATAAACTTCCAATTGTTCACAGACAAGCTTCACAAAAGCAAGGTAGCGATAATCCTTGGGAAGGTGCAGGTGATATTGAGTACACTTTCACTAAAGCTATTGCAGAGGTGAGCACTGTTCAACAACCTTCTCCTGAAATGCTCACCCCTGAAGAGCAGGGATTGGAGCAAGATGAAGTTTTAATGTTAAGAACAGATACCCCTGTTTATGGTGAAAGTGATGGTACAGATTTCTTAGGGACAAGTGTTTATATTCCTGCAAGTTGGTGGGGTGATGATAAAGGGTTTGCTCCTATCGGGAAAGGTGGTTGGTTTACTATCGTTCGTCCTTATAGACATGGTAGTGGTGTGATCAATCATTACCAAGCAATGTTAGTGAGAGATAGTGAAGCTATTACAGAACAATACCCAGACACCTCAGCTATTGCTCCTGAAGTGGATACGCGAAGTAAGTTTTTATCAGGAAATTGGAGTACCACATGGCTGACTTAAATGCAATACCTTCAGACGAAGAAACAAGTTATAACAAAGGTGCAGCGGCTCTTTACAACTTGATAAAAGAAGTATTACCAAATCACAAATTGATTGCCTCAGATGTAGACCTACCAAAAGAAACAACTCCTTACATTACATTGAATCCGATGGAATCAGGAGGTTTTCAAGATAATGGTATTGGTAATAAGCCTATTTATACTAAGATTAATGATCAAGGTGTCACTACTAAAGTTTACCAAGAAAAGTGTACTTGGCGTATTAGAAGCTATAAGGATAAAGCTTTCTTTTCTTTAAAGAAGGTGAAAAGTGCTGTTGAGAATGATGAAGCACATTATCGCCATTTCGGTAAAGATGGTGTGATTGGTTTAACTTCCATTGGCAGTGTACGTAGAACTCCAACTGTGATTGATTTTCAGAAAATGGAAAACTCCGCAACCATGTTGATCACCTTAACATACCTCCACAAGTATGTGGATGATACAGGACAACCAATCGATAAATTAGATTTAAAACTAAAATCGAAAAGTACAACTTCAGTAGAAGGCGGTATTACACGAGAAACAGACACAGTGGTCGACCCTTCCAAATAATAAAACCCCCTATAACATATTCTAGATTGTATTTCAAGGGATAATGTAACATCCTATTGAACCGCTTTCTGGCTAAATGCTATAATATTCAAATGAAACAAATGATTAATTTTATTACAACCTTGTTGGTTCATCCGTGCAGGGTTGTCATTTATTATCGATAATTAAAATAATAATAACGAGGAAACATTAATGGCAACATATAATGGATCAACAGTTGAAGTAAACACCTTTTTATCAGGTCGTCCAATTTCAACACAGAATTTTGAATTCCCGATGGTTGTTGTTCCCCACAATTTGACAACAGGTGTTGTTGACAGCTTCTCCAGTTTAAACGGTGTAGTTGGTAGTGGTGCAGCAGTAAACTCTCCACTTTACATGTTCACAAGCGGTTTGAAAGGGGGTACTGCAGCTCCTTCTCTTGTAAAGATTGCTCGTGCAACCCTAACTTCTGTAACAGTCACTGTAGATTCAGTTCCTGCTGTCGGTGAGAAGATTGCTGTTAATGCTAATATTAACGGTAGAGCAGAAGTTGTTAGTTTTGAAATCGTAACTGCAGATGATAAGAACGCAGCAGCGGCAGGTTTGGAAGCAGCACTTAAATCTGCTTACTCAGGTGAAAAGATTCCTGCATTTTCTGTAAGTGGTAATGTAATCACTGCAACAGTGACACCTGATACTTTCAAGACAAGCTTAGGTTGGGCAACGCTAACAGCAGCAGGTGTACCTCACGTAACAGTGGAAGATGTAACATCCGATCCTCTTGTGGATGTACTTAAAGGTGCAGCAGATGCAGATGATGACTTCTCTTTCATTCTTGCAGAGGGTCACACTTCAGCAGACCAAGTGGCTCTAGCAGCTTACGCAGAAGCTAATGATAAACAATACTATACATCAACATCAGAAGCAGGTGTTAAAGATAATACGTCTCAGTCTAACGTAGCATTAACACTTGGTGCTTTGGGACAAGACACTGTATCTCTACAATACTCCGCAGTGGCTAACCAAGTATTCCCAGAGTCTTGCGTTGTTGGTAACACAGCAGCTATTTCACCTTTCCGAGCTAACAATCCTAACCTGATGACACTTAAAGGTGTTCCAGTTGACAAGCTAACTGAGACAGAGATAGTAACTCTTACAAAACGTAATGTCAACTATTATGTCAGTGAATATGGAAGTGGTGCTTATCACGAAGGTTGGACAATGGGCGGTAACTTTACTGACTTTATTCGCTTTGCTCAGTGGTATGAAGCTAAGTGTGAAGAAGCTCTTTACTTATTGTTTAAGCAAGCATCTGATCGTAATAGCTCAGTACCTTACTCTGATGTCGGTAAGCTTCAAATGGAATCACGTGTACGTAACGATGTGATTAACCTTGGTATTCGAGGTGGAACAATCGCAACAGGCACTACAGAAGACCCTGTAACAGGTGATCGTATCAACCTAGACCCAATTATTGATTTCGGTACACGAGCACAACAATCAAACAGTGACATCACACAACGTGTGTGGGGTACAGGTATGTCAGAAGTTGTTTATGTTAGCGGTATCAACCACGTTAAGTTGAACAACTACATTATTGTTAATCGCGACCCTGCATAATAGAGGAATTTTAAAATGGCAAATGAATTTTACAGCTATGACCCAAAAGATTTAATCGTCTTAGTTGGTGGTGTTCAAATCGTACCATCAGGCCCAGTGGTTATTTCACGAAGTAATGACCGTACTACAGAGCAAGTTGGTTTAACAGGTGAAGATATCTGTGTAAGTGTTGTACGTAACAAGACAGGTACTGTAACTATCCCAGTTATGGCTCAAAGTACATACGATGTAGCTTTTGATAGTTGGAGTAGCTTAGACCCTTCAACACGAGTACCATTCAACTTACTTCACAAATCAACCAACAAAGTTATTGCAACAACTTCTTGGTATAAGACTCAAGCAGATTTAAGCTTTGGTGAAGAAGTAGACCTTCGTGGTCATGTTCTAACTCTTGAAGATGCTTCTTTCGACCCAGTAAGTGCAGCTTCTAATCTATACGATCAGTTTGAAACACTAGCTGACACTCTGACAGAACAGTAAGAGTAACACATGTGCCACAAGGATGTGGCTCTTTAAATGTAAAGGACTATATTGATAAACAAAGAAAGCGAGGAATGCTAACATGTCCAATAAAAACTTCGGTAACAAAATCCCAGAAGATAACGTATTTGCTAATTCTATTTTAAAGCAAAACGAAGAAAAGAAAGCAGAAGCAGATAAACGAAATAAAAACTATACATCATCATCTAAAAACGAATTCAGAATCGAGCGATGGAGTCATGCAGATTGCTTCGACCGATTACCAACAGTAGCTAACCTTCTTTATGTACCTGCAGCAGTAATAGGTATGGAAGATCAGTTATCAACAGGTGATGTAGATTATTCTTTAATGCCACGACTGTTATTTCAACGTTTACAAGAGATTGGTGAATTCCGTGAGTTCCTAGAAGACCTTCTAGATCAAACTTACCTGATTGGTGAAGATACTCCTGTCCACTTCGAAGAAAGCTTTGAGTCTCCTATGGAGATCATTGAAGTAGTTGTGGAGGTGCTACGAGCAAATTTTATGATGGATTTATGTGCAGCTATGCTAGCAGCGACCCCATCTCTAATGGACGCAGGAGCACTTCAGGAGACACTAACAAAACAAAGTATACCAGATTCTTCGACCAAGCAATAAAGCTTGTTGAAAAGACCCAATCCCCACAACACTTTGTAGATGGACTTAAATACAAAATACTTTCTCATAAAAGTTTCAATGAAACGTATGAATCGTTGAGACCTTTATGTGTAAATGAGCTTTTGTGGTTAGCAGAAAGAATCGAAGTAGAACAGATTTACTATAACGCTGTGGAGAAAGATGAACAATTTAAACAATCTCTAACCTCCTCGGCTCAATAATAAGGGCAAACAATGGCAAGAGATATGTTTAAGTTTGTGAATACTGTTGGATGGAAAAATGACATCGAGAGTTTTCGCAGATTAAAGAAAGAGGTGAGAGGATTTAAAAAAGAGATTGACAGTATGTATAAGGGGATCAATAAAAACCTCCCCAAATCTCCTTTTACCACATCCTCCACTAACATCCCTAGACAACCAAAACCAAGCGCACCAAACTTAGATGCAGAACAGAGGTTTATTGAAAAGCAAGAAGATATGATACGCAACTTCTTAATTAGTAATCGTCAAATGCGAGAGCTTAACGACAAGAAGCGTAAACAAATCGAACTTCAACTTAAATCCAAGAAAACCTTACAAGATACTCGTTTTGAGATGAGGAAGATCAGAACAACTTTACAAGACAACCTTGCAGAAAGAAAAAGAAACACTCGTGAAATGGAAAAGCAAAATGCTTTAACCAAAAGAATGAATGCTTCTTATCTTCAATTAGGTACCTCTATTGCAAGTGCTTACACAGCATTAGCTGCAGGACAACAAATTGTTCAAACAGGTATCGCCATTGAAGGTATTAACAAGACACTTCTTTCTGTAACAGGCAGTACTCAGGCAGCAGCAGAAGAATTTAAATTCTTGGAAGAAGAGTCTTTAAGACTTGGTTTGAGTTTACAAGAAGGGGGTAAAGCTTACGCTAAACTACTTGCAGCAGGTAAAGGTAAACTTGAACTACAAGACATCCGTGACACATTTACAGCAGTAAGTGAAGCAGGTACTGTTTTAGGTTTATCACAAGATGATATGGCAGGAAGTATAAGAGCTATACAGCAAGTCATGGCGAAGGGAAAGTTGATGGCAGAAGAACTAAGTTATTGTTTTTAAACAACTTTTTGGTTCCTTCTACAGAAATGTAGTTGTAAAATAAACTAATTTAAAACGGGAAAGCCTTTAGAGCTTGACGGTACTAACTAAAAATGGTAACATGTTTTAGGGCTAACAGTAATGTGTTAGGTATAGTAAAAATTCGTCGAGATTAGGTAATCCGTTGCCAACGATCCCTGAGGGATTGAGGCTCAGAGACTATTCCGAAAGGAAGTAAGGCACAAGTATATGGTGTCTGAAAATATTAGCACCTTACCAAGTAATGTTGGAGGTGAAGATATAGTCCGAGCTTCTGTGGAAACACAGAGATGCAGGTGTACAAGGTTACATGCTGCTGGTAAGGGTTTACGCCCCTTATTGAACATAACTGAACTGGTCAGCTAGGTGAACGTATCCCTACTGCAGTTAGTGCTATGGCAAGAGCAGCGAAAGATGCAGGTCTTACCATGAATGGCACTGAAGCCGAACTTTTCAAAATGATGGAGCAAGGTAAGGTATTAGCAAAAGATATCCTACCTGCTTTCGCAAAACAACTTAGACAAACCGCTCACGATGGTGGAGCATTAACACACGCACTTGACAACAACTTAAGTGTGGCAATTGGTAAAGCAACCTTCAACTTACAACAAATGTCTAATGCTATCTTTACAGGTGGATTGAAAGATGCATTGAAACTTGTACTTGACAACTTCAATCTTCTTGCACCTAAAACTAAAGACTTAGCATTCTTACTTGGTAAAACACTAGGTGGTGCGGTTACAGCAGTTACAATGCCATTTGTTTTATTCGGTGCAGCGTTAGCTGATGTTTGGACTTTAACCAAAAAGATAACAGGAGTTAATGATGAGATGGGTAAATCTCTTCTTGCATTAGTAGCGAAAGTTGCAGGATTGGTGTTAGGATTTAAAGCACTGTTCTCTGCAATGAAGAAAGTTGCTAAGATCACAGGTTTTATAAAAGATACAGCGAAAGTTGCAAGTGCAGTAGGTGCAACAACTACAGCCACAACAGCAGCATCAACAGGTGGTGGTATAGCAGCAAGATTAGCAGCAACGGCAGCTTCAGCTCCTGCAGCAGGATTACTTGCCCTAGGTTCTGCTAAGAAATATGATGCAAGCAACCCTATGTTCACACCTATGAATTTCAATATGCCAACAAGAAACAACCCATACAATTCATCATTCCAACCAAAAGACGTTAATGTTAAGGTTAAAGTGGATATTGATGAGCAAGGTAATTGGAAAGGTGCTGTACAGAATATTGCAGATAATGCTGTAATGGATGCAGAAGATCAACGTATACAACAAGCACTAAACAGCTTCCATGGTGGTGGTTATTAAGTTAACGGAGAATAAAAATGGCAAGAGGTAATACAACTTTTATTGCTGAAATGCCTCGCGCTCAGGAGGGTGAAAACCCTCCATCTCTTATTTTTGATGCTGTGATCAATTTCACTCCATCATCAACTGCGAGGTTAACAAAATATGCAATCTCTGACAAGAGTCAAATATCTAATCACAGAGTTAGAGAAAATCCTACACTACAAATAATCGCTTGTGTAGGTAGAGCACCCTTGTATAATTTCAATAATAATTTGATTGGTGTTGAAAATCCAGAAGAAAGACCGAAACAAGCTTTAAAAGTTTTACAACAATGGGATGAGAATGATACAGAGCTTTATATTGGAAGTGAGTATGATACTTATTCTGGTTATGTTATAACAAAGTTGGAACAAGTGAGTGAAGGTAGTGATTCTTTAAAATTCAGTTTATCTTTAGAGAAAGCTAGAAGAGCTACGTATGCCAGAGGTATATTGGTTCAAAATTTAGACCCTACTAAGAGCTTAGATGCAAAAGGTAATTCTTCTTCTGGTACCACTGATGCTAAGAAGGATGAAAATGAATTTATCTTTGATGATGTGTTAAGTAATTACGTTAAAGATTTTAAAGGTGATATTTTTGATGTGGAGATAGATAATGGCAATTAGAATCATCCCTTTAAAACAAGATGCCGATAACACTTACAAAGTTACTTTAGATTTTGTAACTTACGATATACGTGTCAGGTATAATCAAAGAGAAACCAATGTAGCAACAGGTAATCCTATTAAAGCAGATGAGTTTGAAATGTCAATAGGTTTATCAGGTAGAGAGCCTAATATTAAAACTCCATTGAAAACTAATAGAGACCTTCTCGCGCAGCATCGGTACAAAGAAGATTGCCCTGCAGGAGTTTTAGTGTTAAGAGATTTATCTGCGGATAGGTCTAGAGCTGAAGGGGGTTTGTATGATCCTGACAGAGTTGGTTATGATACATTGGGTACTCGTTACCTGTTGGTTTATTTAGAAAGAGGTGCTTAATGGCTAGGAGTGAAATACTTTATAGGTTTACTGTTGGAAAACCACTAAAATTACCTGAGAATTACTTTGCACCTCGTGAGTATGGATCTCCTGAAGAATTAAAAACAATCTTGTTATCTGATTATTACGATACGGAAGGAAACAGCAGTTATATCTTTACTGAACATCAGATAAAATTCACTATTAGAATGAGTGATAAACCTTCTCCTAATATTGGTAATATCACTTTATTCAACCTTGACGATCAATTGATCAATTACCTTAGAAGTAATAGCGGCAATAATTTAGTTTGTATTTTAGAAGCAGGTGACAATGAGCAAGGATTGAAGCAGATTTATAAAGGTACCATTTCTAAAGTAGATATCCAAGATAATGATACTGACAACTTTGCAAAGATGACAATAACAGATGGTGGTTTAAATGTTAAAAGTGCTTACTCGGTAAGAGGGTATCCAAAAGGTACTCCTTACAAAACTGTAGTGAGTGATCTTGCAGGAGATTTAAAACTACCACTAGGTACATTAGAAGGTGTTGGAGGTGTTACTCCTTCTCCTTTAAATCTGATGGGTGGTACACATTCTATTCTTGAAAGACAACTACTGCAACAAGGTATTGACTATTCTATCCAAAACAGTGTGATCAATATTCTACCTCAGTTTTATAGAAAAGCTCAAGAGGTGAGTGTAATAACAGCTAAGTCTGGTTTAATTGGAAGAATAACACCTATCGTGAACGACTCTTCAACCACTAACACAACGTTAAGTAGTGATAGTGAGAGTGTTGGGTTCCGTTGCTTGTTAGACGGCTCTCTGAACCCTACAGAGACTGTATACTTGCAGGATAGAGAGTATGACGGAGCTTTCAAACTTACATCGGTTTCTTTCCTAGGAGATAAAGAAGGTAATCTTTGGATTTGTGAATGTATAGCTAAACCTACTCAAGGTGTATTGGACTCAAGTAACCCAACTAACAACACTATTAAAATACCATTAAGATGAGGATTCAGTAATGGCACAAGCTTTATTTGAAAAGCCAGTAAGAAACCCTTCTGGATGGGAAGAAGTTTCTAAAATGTTTGTACACTCCGAAAGTGCAAAGATGAGGACAATGATCCCCGCTAAGGTATTAGAAGTGGATTATGATACAAGTACTGTAATGGTACAACCTCTCATTCGTACTTGGTGGGAAAAGTATAGAAGTGAAGTTTCTATGTGGCCTGTAGTAGAAGTTCCTATCTTATTCCAATCTGCTAAGAGAGGGAACTCTAGAATGACCTTCCCTCTACAAAAAGGTGATATAGGGTTGCTATTCTTCTGTGATAGACATACCGAAATTTACATGGGTGGTGATGGAGAAGAGGTGGTAGACAGTGGAAGTATGTCTGCTATGGGTATGGATGGTTATGTTAACGTAATTGGTTTCATACCAGAACTGTTTAATAAAACAAAGAAAGTACCTTTTGATAAAGATAATATTGTTATACAACACGATAAGTCGAAAATATCATTATCTGAAGATGGAGATATTAAATCTGGTAATGATAAGATCTCGTCTGAATTAAAAGCTGATGGTAGTGGTGTTATTACTAATGGTACAGGTAGGATAGAACTTTTAGCTGATGGTAGTATTAATTTAAATGGTATTATTATAAAACCAGATGGAACACTAACCGCTCCTAAGCTAGAAGCAACCACTATTGAAGCTGCCACTTCCCTTAAGAAAGGTGGTATTGAACTTAACGCTCCGTAAACATTGAGGAAGTAATATGCGTTACGATATGTACGTAGATGTAGAAGGTAAAAATGATCTAGTCCTCAATGATAAAGGGGACTGGAGGTTCACAGAAACAATACAAGAAAGTTTAGCTCAAAGGCTTTCAATTAGGTTAAACACATTTCTAGGTAGGTGGGGCTATAATACTGAATTTGGTACCCCTTACGAGCAACGTGTTTTCAACGGTAATTTAAGCAAACAAGAATTAGATACATTATTTACAGCAGTTATATTGCAAGAAGAGGATGTAGATAGTGTAAAGAATATTATATCCACTGTTGACCGAAATACTAGAACTTATCAAGTGGAACGTGTTGAAGTTTATTGCCGAGATGAGAGTTTAGTTATTCCTATACACTCTGTAGAGAGAAGACAGAATGTATATCCTAATCCAAAGAGCTTTGAAGATTTCCAAGTGTGTGTATTCACTGATGAAGAATATGCTATAATTAATAAGATTTACCATTGGACAAACTACACTTTGCAAGAAGGTGGTGAAAACTCTTGGATTGACGATTGGAGTGTAGTTGATGAAGTGACAGGTAAGCGTATCTATGACTTTGTAAATACAGACCTTCCTAAAACAGGCAGCAGTCCTTGGTGGATTGATTGGAGAGATAATAAATGATTATCTTTCTTTGTAAAAATAATTCGAATAATAAAATTACAAATAGAAAGGAGAGGTGATCATGACCTACCCCGCAACTAGTTATCCAGAAGGTGTCGATTTAACAATAATCGCGGGTAATCAATTACACCAAGTTATTAACGGAGATGCTGATCAAGTAGTTTCTACAGACGGGGGTGATATTCCTTCCGTAAGAAAAGCTCTTGCAGATATCGGAGCTTTCAAACCACCTATTAATTGGGTGAATGGTGCTGCAGAAGAAGATCCTTTCCAAGTGAGATTGTTTACAGATGGTAGCTATTACTGGGCACCTTCTGCAACAAACACAGATACGATTCCAATGGGTGCATCTCCTGTTGGTGATCCTAATTGGAAACTTGCTCCCTTAGCTAGTAACAATACTGTATCAAATACAAACTTATTAAACAACCATAATTTCTTGATTGCATCTCCTGATTCAGGTGTCACCCCTCCAAGTGAATCCACCACTGCTTACCCTGCAGGTACTCAAGTTTTTAGTGATTGGTATGCAGGTGCAAGTGGTGTAAGCTTAAAGAAAGAAAACTCACTAATTACCATTATCAGTGGTAGTTTATACCAAGATATTCCTCGTAATAACGGACTGGAGCTTGTTACTAATTTTATTGCAAGTGTGAGTGATTTTCAAGGAACACCTACGGTAAGCAATGTATCCTACAGTATTGAAGCCAGTAATTTTAGAGTTACAATTTCTGATGGTGCAGTGGATGTAGGTAGTGTTAAGTTTGAGCAAGGAGAGTTACCTACACAACATGAGGTCGTAGAAGTTGTTACGGAAAAGAATTTAAGTACCTATACTGATTTGGTTTTTGATAATATATCAAAGATAAAAACTTCAACCCTCAATACTGGGGATTTTGTTACTGTATCGAGAATATTATCAACTTCTCCTAAGCTAAAGACAACCTTTAAGGTAGTAAACTCTTCTCCTGATCACCTATTTCCATTGGGACCGAATCACGATCTTGGCGGAGGTAAGTATTTAGAGATTCTGGGAAATGTTCATGCTGAACATTTAGGTGCAGGAGGTGCTATTGACAGTGCCCCAGCAATTACCAACTATATAAATTATAAAATAAGCAAAAATGGCTACAACGGCACAGACGGTAGTTCCTACCAAGTGATGCATATAACTCAAGGTACTGATAAGCAATTTCTAATTGGTTCAGAGGTTGCAATATCTAACCCTAAATGCAGAGGGTTAAGGTTAAAATTAAAATGCGCTGCTATAGCCCCAATTGATGACTCAAAGCAATTGTTTAGATTCACATCTGGAACAGGAAGTAATGAAAAAGTTAGAGATGTGATTTTTGATGGCTCTGGTCTTGAGTGTATGAGGCTAACAAATGGTGTTAGATGGGAATCATGCTCAACCAAAGGATTCAAAGATTCAACATGTAAAGGTTTTGTATTTTTCGGTTCTAGGACAATTGGATCAGGCGTTGAAACAATAATGAGAGGTAATGAATTTGCCGAGTTTAGATTTTTACAGTTAGGTTACAACGATAGAGCAAACATGAAGGGTACAGCCATAGATATGGATGACTCTAGCGGTGATGTTACAGACAACAAAATATTTGAGAATATAATCATATACACGGGAACTGGTATTAAAGGTACTTCTCAAAATAATCTTGTATCTCAAAATCATATATACGGAGGTAATGATGCAATAATCTGTGACTCAGCACTTTGGCAGATAACAAATAATCAATTCGACTCAATGACCGTTAGAATAAACGGTACAGAGAGAGTTAAGATTGTTAACAATACATGGAATCACTCTGCATCAAGGTCTGATGATTTAGATGCTGTAGTTATCGCACCTCAAGTTAATAATGCCTTTTTACAAGGTGTCGTGATTAAAAACAACAACTTCGATAACAGGTCATTTTCTGCAACAATGGATGCTGTGGCTTATGACACAACAAACGGTACAATCAATAAGGATCAGGTTAATGATTCTTACATAACGGAAAACTATTACGCAGGAAAACATGTTAAAAAGTATAGAACTGAACACCAGTTACAGTCTTTTGCATCTGGAGTAAACACTCAAACTTTAAGTTTTAATGATTACCTTCCAGATTGGGCTTCTATTAAGAATGTACAATGGTCTTGGACTATAAGTAGTTCTAACAAAAATATATTTTTAAATGTAGACTCTGTAGCAAACCGACAAGTTAAGATTGATTATTTTGACGTAGCAAACGTACCAGTAAAAGCTAATGTAAATCTTTTTGTAAGAGTAGATTGTTATAACGGAAAAGTTTAGGTTTTACTAAATAGATATCGGGTATATTGAAACCTCCTAGCTAATCCTAGGGGGTTCCTTTGCACCAGTAATCTACTTAACCTCCTATTGCTCCAATTCCCTTTAAAATGTTAAAATAACCTATTGACAAATTTCAAAAATTAATATACTCAGAGGAATATTTATGGCAAGTGGTTTCACTTCGGCAGGTTTTCAAAGAGATACCCTTGCTGAGATTATAACTCAGTGGGAGAATGATCTAAAGAACGCCTATAATAACCCAAAATTCTCTGTAGAAGATAATGAAAACATGGGGCAACTGGTTAAGGTTGCTGCAGGTCGTGAGTTTAAATGTTGGCAAGCTCAAGAACAATGTTACAATGGTTGGACAGCTAATGGTGCTGAAGGTATTTTCTTAGATGAAATCTTTTCCCTTAACGGTATTTTCCGAGAACCCGCTACAGCAGGTACAGGTGATGCTGTTGTAAGGACAGACCTCAGAGCTAAAAACACAACCAGTGTTCCTGTTGGTACTATTTTCTCAGGAGAGAATGGTGCTCAATATGCAGCAACATCTTCTACATTAATATCATCTCGTGTTACAGCTTTTCAGTTGAAAGGTAAAGATACGCCTTTAAACACGTACAGTTTTACAATAAACCGTATTGATAATGGTCAAACACACAAAGCAGATTTTACATTAGCAGCGACAGATAAAGATTCGATTTTAATATTCTTAAAAGCAATTCAAACTTTCCTTCTTGCTGTGAATCCTGATGAAAAGAACATTCAGCTTGACGAAGAAGGTTTGGTATTGTACTGGGGTTTTGATGGATCATATGATCTTAAAGGTTTAGCTTCAGATGTAGAGTTCATCACAACACCTAGTATTGGTGACCGTTATTCTAAAGTAGAAGCTTCAGGTATTACAAGGGGTTTTAATCCTTTAGGTTTTGGTGAACTTACAAGTATGTCAATCCTTCCTGAAGGTTTTATCAGTGTTACAAACATCCAACCTTTTGGTAGTGGCAGTGATGTAGAAAGTGATGCAGCTTTTGTAGAAAGAGCGTTAAACATTGCAGATAGCCCGCGTAGCTCTACAAGGTCAGCAGTATTGACAGGGCTTCTTACTAGGGTGGTTGGTGTTGAAAAGGTTAAGTTTGATAAGAAGATTGTAGATGGTAAGATGCAACTCACTCCAGTAATTATTGGTGGTGAGACAGAAGATATTGCTAAAGAACTTTACAGAACACAACCTATCGATAACTTCTATTTTGGGTCTGTGAGTTATACGGTAGCTACAGAAGATGGTAGTACGGAAGATATTAAGTTTGACCGTGGCAGTAGTATTCAGATGTCTATCAGAGTTAGATATTCTACAGTAACAAAAGTTGAGCTTTCTAATAATGAAAAGCAAACAGCTATGAATAACCTTGTTAATTTAGGTCAACGTTGGCAACTAGGTAGTAAAATATTTAACTACTCTTTACAGGCAGCAGTTGGTGAGGCTGTAGATTTCGGTAGGTTTGAGGCTTTGACAGTTGAAATTAAGCGTTTTGATGAACCTGATACTGCATACTCAACCGCAACCTTCCAAGCACTTCCTACAGAACTTCCACAATTGATTGATAGTAACATTAACTTTGTCCAAGAACTTATAGTTTAACATGGAGGTTGTATTATATGGAAAAGCCTAAAAACGATGTTAATCGTATAGTTTATGATACAACCTTTATCAAAGATGCAATAGAAGAAATGCCTTTTAAACAAAGAGAGAAAGAGAATTTAATGACTCTACTTTCTGTTATTGCATCACGTTTTGATAAGGTTAATAAAAGTATTATCACCATGACATATTCTCGCTTCTTGGATAATGCAGAAGGGGATATGTTGGAAGGGATCGCTTACCGTTTCAATATTCCAAGAGGCGGTAAGACAGATGAAGAATTACGTACAGCGATCAAACTCCATGCCTTAAAGCAAGATATGGAAGGTACTCGTGATGAGATTGTAAAACTGTTACGTGTGATCCTTCAAGGTGATAGACTTCAAATAAAGAAATCTGAAAACAATAATATAGAAATACTAGCTTCGACAGTCTGTATTGGATTATATCGATTACGTGAAGAGTTGGAAGATATATTCCCAATTAATACACAACTACGTTTCGGTATTATTCCTGTAGGAAGAAAACCTTTCGGTACAGTGAGTATTCACAATACAGAACCTGAAAAGAGTGATATTGGTCAGATTTCAAGTGTACATAAGAATTATACAGACGCTAAAAATTCTATGTCTGTATTATTAATTTATAGTGAAGGAGGGGCATAATGTCCACAAATAAACCTATTAATGATATTATTAGGATAGCAAAAAGAGATGCAAACCTTCCTTCAACAGGAAAGGCTAACAAACAAATACCGAATTTTAACCTCAGAGATTTAGGTTATGATGATAACCAATTTGCCTCTGCTGAAGAATTGAATTACACTTTTGACAACATGGGACAGTGGCTTGCATATTTTGATAAACGTGTAGATGAATTGCAAAAGACCACCGAAGACCTTGAAGCTCAAATTGAAAAAGAGCGTGTAAGTGTAGGGGAGATCATAGAAATAACAGGAGACTCTACAAACCCTTCAGTATTAAAAGGTTATGGAACATGGGTAAGCTTTGGAGAGGGACAAGTGTTAGTGGGTGTAGGGAGTCACACTGATGACAGGTCTGAAGCTAAAACTTGGTCAGATGGTCAGTCAGAAGGTGAATATAATCACGTACAACAGGTAAATGAACTTGCAACACACAGTCATAACGTAACTACAAACCCTGTACCTGATCACGTTCATAATCAGATGGTGACAGCAGCTAATACTAATCAAGCGGGTGCTACCATAGGAGGTACTACTGCAAACCCTAACTATATAAGCTCCAATGGAACTACAGCAGCGGCAGGTGGTCATACTCCTATAAACAACTGTGCCAATACAGGTAGCTCTTCTCCTATGAATAATATTCAACCTTCTCTGGCGGTTTACCGTTGGAAACGTGTTAGTTAATGTGAACATTTATGTAAACATCTAAAGATGTTTTATTCAGAGAAAACAACCAGATAATAATAATAATAAATAAGGTGGTTGGTATGCAAGAGATAATGAGCTTGCTTAAGATATTAGGTACCATAGTTGGTGCATTAGGTTTCTTAGTTACCTTCATTGCTTGGTTTGTAAAAAGAACTATAAGTCAATTTGATGAGAAGGATAAGAATCTCAGGGATGATATCACAAATTTACAAATAACGGTAGCTAAGTCTGATAAAGAAATAGCAGTGCTTCAAGAAGGTAAGATAGGAAAGGTTGAATTCCAACAAGAGCTTACTAAAGTAGAAGCTAATTTTAAGAGTCAATTAAAAGAGTTAAAAGAAGATTTGAAAGAAGATTTATCTGATATTAAATCCCTTCTCAGACGTAACTAATTAAAGGAGAAGATTATGTTGGTATACATTGTCTTCTCTGTTTGCATTCTAATATTAGGTAAGCATAAAAAGCAATACACTCTTTTATTCTTAGGGGTTATATTCTACCAAACATTATTAAACTATTTCCCTGAAATATTTACAGAGAACGTATATATATTCGTATCAACTGTCCTAGTGTTCCTAGTAGGGTTGTGTGTATACGATTGGAGTAAATGGGGTATTTCTGTAGACTATATGTGGTTTGTAGAAGTAATCCCTTTGATCATTATAAAACTGATAGAGATATTATTTATAATGTACCCATTAATTTTCTTTGATGAAAGATTTATACACTATTACCTTAAACTAGATGGGTACTTTATAGGTGGAATACTCTTTGTAATGTTCTGCAGAGAAGTTGGTTATAACCCTTTAAGATACAATTATAAAAATTTTAGAAAGTATATCCTCTCTTTGTTAGTGAGTTATATATTCTTTTTCAACTATGTTTAATATTTAATTTACAAATAGGAGGGGCATTTATATGTCGTCCAATTACCCCGCTACAACATACGCTGATGGTGTTGAGCTAACAATGAAGTCGGGTAACCAACTTCACGAAATTATAAATGGAACTGCGACAGAAGAGATCACTACAGACAGTGGCATGGTACCGAGTGTACGTAAAGCTATTGCAGATAGTATGTTATTCAAACAAGCTATTGAATGGGCACAGGGTAGTGTAGAAACCGATCCTCTACAAACACGTAACTTCAATGGTACTTTATTTTGGGCACCTGCAGCTACAACAGCCACACCTGTTGCAATGGGTGCATCACCTGTATCAGATAGTAACTGGAGTTTAGCACCAGTAGGACGTGATACAGTTGCAATGAATACAAACCTGATCAGTAACTCTCATTTTGAGTTTGCAGGTACCGTAACAAACCCACCTGACGCTGTAGCTCGTAACTACGACGATGGCGATGAAATTTTCTCAGGTATTTATGCTAAAGGTGCAATCACCAACCTAACATTTGTTGACGGTGTGCTCAATGGTTTTGGTGAACTTTACGTTGATGTTGTAAAGAACTCAAAGATGAAGGAAGCTACCTCTGGTGTGGTCAGCAGTATTGCAGGAGCTAATGGTGAACCCTATATTACAGGAAGCAGTGTTGCAGATGCAGGTGATTACTACCGTGTAACTTTTAGTATGAACAATACGTTCAGTGTTAAGCTTGAACAGGGTAGTGTTGCTACTGGTCACAGTTTCCCACCTTTAAAATCTGGGTTAAAAACCATTTTTGCATCAGATTACGTTGTTGATGATTGGAACGGAACAACAGGAACAAACAACAAATTAGCATTCAAACACATGCAGGAACTTCTCTCACAAAACGATGGTATGTCACTAAACCTTGATTGTGAATTTCTTGTAGATATAGATTCAGAAAGTGATCTGGTTCAGGTTGTTGAGGGGGTAGATAGAGATTATACACTTAGCTTAGTTGAAGGGGTAACCTCTCCAACTATTTATGGAAAGGGTAAGATACATTACAGAAATAGTAGCGGAAAACGTGTCTGGTTAACTGTATTTAAAGATTGTGAAAGGCCACTTGTGACAAGATGTGCAATAGATGGAGGTTTCAAACCTACGGAAACAACAACAACAACCTCTTCACAGCACGTAGTAATGTTCATCAACTGTCAACAACCAAGACAATCATATACAAGGATTGAGAAAATCGATGGTGCTCCTAACTCAGTAACAGGTAGTCCAATTTCCCCTGCACCAGTAGCGAATACTGGAGAAGGTGCCATAATTGAAGGTAACTTTTTTAACTACTTTGAACAATGTTCGACATTTGGAGCAGGTACGGAAAGCTACTGGTTTAAGAATAATCACTGTAAAAATCACTGGTTATCTGGTCTAAAAGTATCCAGTAACATAAAATCGGGTACTGGAGACACCCTAGGTAAGTATAAGATTGTCGATAATATTCACGATTGGGACGATGACTTTAAAACACCGCTACAAACAAACGGAGTTGATAAGTGTTTCCCTCACGCAATGCAATCAGAAGCTTCGGGAAGGTTGTTAGATTATCGCGGAAACACAATAGATATGACCAAGATTCAGGCATCTCAAGTAAACAACAAGACGACTTGTATTATTCTTTCTGGTAGCTTTGAAGATGACCCTGATAGATGGATGAAAGATGTTTCGATAACTAATAATCAAATGCTTGGTTCACAGCATAATGTAGGAAATAACTTGATGTCAATTTCCCCTGCAATATACAACCTAACAGTTGCAAATAATCCAGTGTTTAGCGGTAACGTTGGCATAGGCACATCTAATTCACTTAACGTTAGACGTGGTAAGTATAGATTTTACGGTAATGGTGGTGACGGGGCGCAATCATCAGGTCAGCCTTTGGTACCTACTACCTTCTATGTTAATAAAATCGTTGCTGAAACACTCCAGATAAGTGGAGATTTTAACGGAGGTAATATAGTATTCACTAGTTTACCTGATTTAATAAATCTAGAATTACAAGATATTAAAAATGCAGGTAGGGTAAAAATGAACAGCTCTAGTGACAGACTAAAAGCGGTCAATGTTGAAATATTCAATTCCTCTGCAAAAAGTTATCAAATTTATCTAACCGGAGCAACGGTAAAAAGTTTCATTGCTAATAGCTTTAAATGTTTATCACAAACAGGTATAGGTCTGGACATAAAAACAGAAAATAATGATGCGGATGTACAAATCCTTTCGATGTCTGCACTTGGTGATGGTTCTAGTGGGTTGATACCTACAGCTTTCAGTTTAGATGCAGGTAATCTGAGAGTAGGGGATATCGGTATGAACACTAACGCAAATACTACATTTATTATTACAGATAATGTAACTGTAAGGGCTGGATCTTTAAGTAAGTCAGGAGCACCAGACTTTAAAGCATTTGCAGGTGTACGGTATGTAGATCTTTCTTCTGGAAGTTATTATATTAAGACATCTTTTTCTGGAAAGGATGGATGGAAAAAGATTTCCACTGAAAGTTAAGAATTACCTTAAAACAACAAAACCCGACACAGAAATGTGTCGGGTTCTTTTTGTATTAAATTTTTATCGTCTACATGCAATATGCAATTTTCAATGTTCTACGATATGGGTCACTGGCTATTCTGTTTTGATCCACAATTTCTTTTCACAAGGATAGCCTAAAACCTTGATCCTTTCATGCTCTCTTTCATGACAGTACTTACAAACCCATATTATATCCAGTGAATATTCTTCACTATAATTCCAATGATGTCCTTCTACAGAATCAGTATCTCCACAGTTACTGCATATATGAGGGTTTGTTAATCTACCAGATCTTAATGCATTACTTAGCTTTGTTTGACAATACTTCTTAATAGGATTTTTCTCCCAGTAACGATAAAGACATGCATAACGTTTACTACTATCATTATACCTCTTATCCTTAGCCTTACCTTTTTCTGTCTTCCTGTAGATTTGTTGTTGAAGCTTCCTGCAAGGTTTGCATGAACCAGTGTACCCATCTTTTGTATTCATTTGTTTGTGGAATTCTGTATAGGGTTTACAGATTTTGCATTTATTACAAATTTTATCCATTAAATTTTCCTTAATTTTCTTTAGGTAAAATAAAACCCTCGCAAGGAGGGTTTAGTTAAGTACCTGATTTACAAGGGTTTTCTAGAATGGAATATCCTGTCGTTTAACAATAACGTAACTTATTGCCTACACCATTACGTGTTACCTAATGTTTTCACACTAGGGTCAGACCATATCATCATCTCAGTGAGATGCTTTGCACTTCGACTCCACTTGGTAGCCTACTCCTCTGACGAGGATGGTCGTTGAACCTTCAATTAAGCTTGGCTGCTGATTAGCATCAACTAGCATTACAACACTTGTCCTCTCGACAATAATTGCAAGCCTTGGAAGCTTTCCAGACAATTCACAAAGTTTTTCGAGTCACCTCGCGATGACAAGCGACAATTACTTATCGTCAAAATCCATCGGTGGCTCATTGTACGTAGGAGCTTGCTTTACAGGTTCTTGCTTCTCAGGAGCTTTCTGCTGAGGTGTTTCAGTCTTATTTGAACCATTACCTTGTTGATTGCTTTCTCCTTGCTGAGATGATTCCAGAGATTCTAATTGACCTGCAAGTTTACTACCTTCAAAATCAAGAGCTAGTTTACAATATTCTTTAACAGGTTTTGTTAGTACCTTGACGTAAGAATCCTCGTTATCTTCATTCATACCTACGTAGAACAACATATCTTCATCATACTCAGGGATTGGAATACCTGCCATAACTGGTGAAGGGTTTGTGATCTTCTCTTGTAGGAAACCTTTATCATTAATGAAAACTTCTACGTTGAATGTAATAGGACAACCAATAAGTTCCAGTAGTCGGTTTTGAGCAAAACCATCTTTCAAATCTTTAAGTTTTGCAGCTTTAGAGAGCTTAGTTGCACGGTTGTTATCACCAAATACCCAAGCACCTTTATCATTCTTATAACCTTGTACCTTTGTCTTCTGAGCAGGTTCACCTTGGAAAACACCACCGAGAAGTACACGATAAGGTGCAGGATTTGTTTCACCAAAGAATTGACCTTTATCTACAATTACCGAAGGGAAATCTACATAGAAACCTACCTCTTGACAAGGAGCTGCTTGATAATGGAAAACACCATCTCGATTTTCAGCTTTACCCTTAGCAACCATGTCAGCTTTCCATTTCTTAGCTTTTGCATCACCCTCATCCATAGGTTCCACTCGCTCAGGGTCTTGATGCTTCCCATAGTCAACAATACCAGATAAGATACCAATTGCTGCGGCAGGAGTACCTTGGTCACAACCTAAAGCTTCTTGAACTGCTTCTGCAATGTGCTCATTATAAGCTGTCCAATCTACTTGAGTACCACCACCTGCAGAGTTAGATGACTGAGTTGATGGAGCGAATGATTTATTACCGAATTTAGACATATATTATTTTTCCTTTCATTTATTTTTAATGTATAGCAAGTTACTTTGCTACTTTCTTTTATGTTTAGAGTGTGTACCTTTATAAGTTATATCGGTAGCACCTTCTCCTTTTTACCAAAAGAAAAACACTCCACAACCACTATCACTTTTCATTATTTGGTTGATTCGTCGCGGTGTTTTTCCTTTGAAATTAATTATAGAATAATCTAATGTTTCGTGTCAATAATGTTTTAGAGTTATTCAATTTTATCTAGTTTGTTCTTAATGTTCTTACCACTTTTGTACAAAGTTTTCAAAGTGCCGTGAGCCACTAACAAAAATAACAACCCGAATGTGTATGAATTGATACCATTCATTTTAGTAGCAAGGTTGGTCATTATTTGTAAAAGTGATAAATCGTTACAAAAAGTGAATGCAAGAAGGAGTGTACCTAAGATACTTACCCAAAACAAAACTATTGCAGACCATTTGTTGTTTACCCTACAAAAGTCCGAATTGAACAGCCAACGACACTCCTCCCCCTTTCTTGGATAACCTCCCCGATCAACCTCCCCCATGACGCCCATTTTAATAAAGACAGGGTTACGGATCTTATCTCGCAACAGTGAAGGATAATCACCATCTGTGATCGTACTTATGTAATAATCTGCTAATGAGAATAGGTGGTAAATAATGAATCCGAACATGAAGATCCATAAGATACCAAAATTAACCCAGAACATAAATGTTTCTAACATACTTCCTCCTTAATAACAATTATCTATTAACCAATTTTTAATATGAAGCTTATCTAGGTGTTCATCTCCTACAAGCTTTCTGAACTTAGTGATAAGGTAACTAGGCACTATCACTCTGCCTGTAGAGCTTTCATACATCCTATTTCCGAACCAGATTTTCTCTTCATCTGTCAACCAATCCTTACTATAGTTAAAATTTTTCATTGTTACTCATCTCTTAATTTCAAATCATAAACACTATCGATACTAATCAAATTCTCAGGTTTGTTATAGCAAATTACGATGCTGTTTTTAAGTTTTACGAAAAATTCACGTGATTTGTCAAAATCTTCTACAGAGAAAAGGTTTTTGTTATCATCCACAACCACTTGACCTTTTGATAATAAGTTACCGAGTTTATCTTTATACATGTTAAATGTCTCCTAGTGAAGTTTAACAATAGATTTAACACCTTTTTGTACAGATTCCAGCATTTTACCTAAGCAATTACTAACGTCACCAACCTCTCCATCCACTTCAAATTTAACACCGTTGAATTCAAATCGGACAGTTTCTCCGGTTTTCAATGAGATATCAATTGCTTTTTGCAGTAAACTGAAGCTAGTACCTGCTTGCCATTCCATTGTTAACATAATTAAATACCCACCTGTTTAACTTCAACAAGAATACACTCGTAAGTGTCACTATTGTGTTCATAAGCTTCTCTTGCATCTTCAAAGTTAGAGAATTTTAAAATCTCTGTCATTTGATCAATAAACAACTGTTCAGATTGCCACTTAGATTTATGCATAGTAGATGGAAAGATATCATCAGTTTCTTTATCATGCACAACCCAATACTTAGGTGTAAATTCTTGGTTTTGTTTCATAATTAATCCTCTAGCTTGATAAAATCTTTGTCATCACAATCGTTGAAATCATAATACACATCCCCAAAAGGTGCAACAGCTTTTGCTACAACTTTCATAATTTCATCGTACATTCCCCAACAACCAATACTAAAGATAATTTTATCACCTTCATATATATCATCGTAGTCACAAGAGCAATCTGGAAAAACTTGCAACATACGTAGGTTTTCATCACCATTTCCAAATGTCAAACTTAGTACATCGAAGTTGTAGAAATCCCCTCTAACACCATTAGTATATGTCTTACTCTGTTCTCGGTAATCTTCATCACGAAGGAAATGTATTCGGTTTACTGCATCTGTATTATTTTGCCAGTAGTTATCAAGTTTAGTTCGTTGATACACATTTAAACTGTCTATTACACTATTCATAACCTCTGTAAGTTTATCTTTACCGCAAGTAACGAATAGTTTTGAATCTACGCTCATAATTAATCCTCTAAAATTTCAATATTTGTATAAAATCTCGTTTGCAATAAGCTCAGCACTAAGCTCAAAGCTAATTCACGTTTTAGATTATAACACTTACCATCTTGTGTGCAAGCGTTATTTCTGTTTTTCTCACTTGCCACTTTAACAACAAATGTATCACTTTTCTCAAGAACACTGTGAATTTCAACATTACAATGTTCATGAGAGTTTATATCTTTGCACAATCGATTCACATTGTCAACAACATTCGTTGACGAAACACGGATTGTGCAAACAGTGTTAGTGTGTTTCATTTACAAAGTTTTACCTGCAGCACGTACTTGCACGTAAGCTGACAGCTTTTCCTCGAAAACACCAAAATCTTCTTCCAAGATTTCAATACCTAAAACATTATTACTGTTTTCCCGTAAAACCTCATACACTTGATATTGTTGTAGGTTAGTTGAACTTCCATAACGGTCTGAATAAGTTAACATTTTCATACGTTGTCGTAACTCTGACAATTTCTCAGCTTGCTTTACACGTCTTGCACCTTCTGATCGTACAAGCGATTTACGTGATTTTCCATAAGCAAGGGCGTACATGATTGATTTTAGTTTCATTGTTATTCCTCTACCTCAACTACCTTAAGATTTTTATCTTCCTTTATTTTCAATACTTCCTTGATAAGGTTTCTGTGTGTAAGAATTAGTTCTTCATTGTTAACATTGTCTAATTTTTCCTGCAAACCCCTGTCTGTAGAAGTTAAACTTATTACTAAGTCTTTAGGTTTACCTCTGAATGGGTCGTAGTCTTCTCGTGCAGAAACATGGACTACTTTAGTACCACACTCGCTCATATATACCCAAGTGTTATCTGTAGAGTGATAAAGTTGTTGGTAGTGATCCTTATTCTTTGAAATCTCACTTGTAAGGTTGTCAAAATAATCTTCAAGTAGGGTATAGAAACTTTCTTGTAATTGTTTAGCTTCCTTTGTAGCGTGAGAGTTAAGGTAACTAAATACCCTTTCATTCTTTTCATTACCAAAATACATAATTATTTCCTTTGTTAAATGTTTCTCTTATTAATGAGAACTCATTGTAAGTTCTCATTTTCTAAAAGTCAACTACTTTTTCAGTAAAGGTAAATTTTCGTAATCCCACTGCATCTCATTAATATACTCACAGATTTCGAACTTAGCAATTTTAAATTGTGTTTCGTTCCACAAGTTTTGCATACGATGAGAACTGCTGTCTTTGATAAACAAATTAATAAAGTATTGACCTAATCGAATATTATTACCTGATGATTTACTTACCATGTATGATTGAATGAATTCTTGAAAAGTCATAATTATTTCTCCATCTTTAAATTCTGTATACGATTATAATGATTGTTTGGTGGTTGTCAAGAGGTAAGATATAAATATCTCTGTTTATTTATTCAATAACTTTACGATAGACATGGTAATAAATCCAACCGTCCCGATCTCGTTTTGGTAAAGTAATCGCATGGTAATACCTACCTGTAACCTTTGTATCTCCATCGAGTATATCCATTACAATTTCAGAAATACGTTCTCCATGAGCAGGTTCAATTGACCTCCAAAGAGTGTAACCACAAAGGATCAGGTGTTCTCTTCTGTTAGGTCTCCTGCAACCTTTATTAAACTTATTGAAAGTTTCTACAATATTCTTCATTTTGTGTCCTTTCGTTCAGTTGTTGTTTTCAAAGGCTTTACGTTTATCGTAAGCGTCGTTACCACCAAAACGGTAAGGTGTAAAATTATCCCTTCCAGTAGTACATGAAATGAATTCTACAGCCTCTTCATAATTATTACCTACAGGAATAGTCTTAGTGATAGAGTAACAATCGGAGTAATCCTCTTCTTTCAGATAATCAGAAGTCCAACACCACGTATTTGTTTCTTCATTAATTACAATATCAACCTTAACAGGACTAACTTTACTTCGTTGGAAACTCCAATAACTTTCATCAAACATACTTGAAATTTGCTTGAACGCCCAAGAGGTTATCATCTCGGTAATAAAAATATCTTCTGTAATTTCATATGAAGCAAGATCTAAGTTTGCATAGTAAATATCATCTTCAGTAGTGACACGAAAGAAACGATACGTTGCATTGGCAGCGTAAATACGATTTCCCATGTTAGAGGATTCTTTTTCATCAGCACGATTGTACCAACGACAAAAACCAATAAGTAATTCCTCTGCAGAGTTCCAGTAGAAGTCGTTATCGTGACTTCCGTGGCGATCATGTGGTTGGAAATTGGTAACGTTATCTGAAGGAGAAGCAGAGCGACCTCCGCTAAAACTGCTGTCAGTGAATAGTGCAGAGTCGTCGTTAATTTTCATAACAAGGTATTTGTTTGAACGCATAATATTATCCTTTCGTTTATTTAATGATTGTATTGTACACGTTTTAGTTTTGATTGCAAGAGGGATGAAATATAAATATTTCTTTATTTTATTAATCCAAAGTGTTTTGCCATTGCTTCTACATCATACTTGCTTACTGTAATAATCTTTTCTTTTTGCTCTATTTCAAGAACTTCAAACTCAAAGTCCTCTTCATTGATACACCTTGCAGGGGTGCAATCCATCATTGCGTAAGTTGATTCCATGTAAAACTCTGCAGCATCCAGAATAGTATTGGTCTCAACACTGTCAAGCAGGTGAAGATCTTCTCTCTTTTCTGTTATATCGTAACTCATAAGTACTCCTCATGTTTAGTTTCATAACCATAAGGTTCTGAGTATTCTAAATACTTACCTTCAGGTTCTGTGAGCATTTCGATCAAGGTGTAAGGTTCTAAACGTCCATTTTCAATCTGTTGCTCCATCCAGATTTTAAAATCCCCTGTGCTAAATCCTATACCATGTTTCCTAACGAAAACTTCTCTTGGTGTGTTCAGATATTCGTTCCAAAGAGCGTAGTCACTTTTAGTTTCGTTGGTCATAACACATCTCCTTCTGCAAGATTAAATACTCCTCGGAAATTATCACCCTCTACACTAAGGTATATGATTGCCCAATCATCTTCTGTTTCTGTCCAAGCGTTTACAATCGTTCCAACACAACCTTCAAAATCAGGATCTGTACATTTAAATTGTTTTCCGATGTATTCTTTACACATAACAAAAATCTCCATCAATTTCACAAACATTCAAAATGAACATTCGTTTCGTTGATGGAGATTATCAGGTAATTAGGGTTTGTTGTCAAGAGAGTTTTTAAGATATTTTTCACAAGATTGGTATAGTGATATGTTCTTGTCTAAGATATCTTGTGCAGCTTGTTCTAAAGAGTAATCTTCATCGTTAATGTTACGCCCTGTTTGGTGATGAATATGCAAGAACAAAGCCGTTTTACGTATTTGAGAAGATTTTAATTTCTGTAAATCGTTTAAGATAGTTTCAAATGTTAGATCTTTCTCCATCAATACGCCCAACCCTTCTACATTAAATGGTAATTGAGAATACTGTAGTGTGTTTAAAGTGGATCGTTCTTTGCGACAATTAACACAATCTTCCATAGGCATCATAGGAGCACATATGCCTTTGATAGTGGAACGGTAAGGTACGTAGTTATCACAGATGCAGTTAGGCGTTGTTTTCATTTTGTTTCTCCTTTTCATTGTACCAGTTATTAAAAGAGTACCTTTCGCGTAAAGCTTTAGCTACCCTTTCATCTGTTACACACTCTGAATCAGCTAGTTCACAAGCGTATTTGTGTTTTCTCTGCCTCCAAGCTTCATGTGCAGCATCTTCTTGACCGAGAGGGTAACAGCCGCAACTCACCTCTTTCAGTGTGTAAGGGTTTTTACACCTTGACCTGAGACCCTTAATAACACCTTTTTCTTTTCTATAGGATACTCCTACAGGAAGGTCACCTCTGTTAGCTGCATTATCAGTTAAGAATTTGTTTAAACTGTTATGCACTAAACAGCACCTTTCAGGGGAATATATATTGTTACCTTTGACCAAGATATCCTTATCTATATCAGAGTCTTTTATGGATACCTTGTATAAGTTCTCATAATTCTCGCACCAAGATCGGAATACGCTGAACAATAACCAAGATGAATCCACCTCACAGTTTTGATACGTTGGATGTTTACTCTTATACTCTTCACTTAGACACCTTCTTAGTATTCCTTTCCATTTGTCGTAGTAAGGACAAAACCAAATAAGTCTCTGCTTCTGCTTCCCGTTTACCTGTGTAGATTGATACTTTCTAACCACGTACCCTGCATCGTTGATACCTTTTCCATAAACCTTTTTCATATATTACTCCAAAACCCTCCGAAGAGGGTTATTTAAGATTAGTGCGTTTCTGCCAGATTGTTACCAATATCGTAAGCAGCATTAAATGGTAATGGAAGCTTAAAATATTTACCTGCCTGTTGCAAGCTCCAATCTCCAAGTACACCTACCCTGCTGTAGTATCTTACAAACTTTTCATCTACTTTAGCAACATTAGAAAGTAGTTTACCTTCAATACTAAAGGATTCAGCCTCCTCCTTTGTCTCAAAAGAATAAGTTTCAATAAGCTCATTCGGTACTTCATACTGATACTCATCGTGTACAAAAGCTAGACGTACAACACCTTTATCAATCAGCCCCTCACGCTTCAGTGCATCATACATAAACAATCCAGACAAGAACATGATCAAGCTACCACATGATTGGAATAAAGCATTTACCAAAGAAGATTTCGATCTTGTGTAAATCTTACGACCATCAATACCTCTAATATACTTCTTACCTGATTTCTCCCAGTAACCCTCTACGTATTCTTTGACAGCTTTCAATCCTTGGTTACTATCCCAGAACGCATCGATTACTGCTTGCCCTTTCTCTTTGCTTACACCAAGCATCTTGGCAATCTTAGCTGCTCCTGCGCCGTACAGGGTCGCGTATGTAATTCCTTTACCCTCGCCACGGCTAACTTCTCTTCCCGCAGCCACGGTATACGCTGCAGCGTTTGTTGAGTGAGCATCACCTTTTATTAGTTCAGCATATGCACCATTATCATAAGGGAAGGCGTAACTAGCTGCAACAAATTGTTCTAGGTTACTTCCGTCATAACCCAAAATCTTCTTTCCTTTTGGAGCGATAAACAATGCTCGCATTTCATGCCCTAATAAAACATCAGGTGAAGCCTTCGGCAAATTTACGATTCTACGATGTTTATATCTATTAGTGTTGGTTGGGCCTGACATACCCTGTCCAATCCGTCCATCAACCTCTAGACGTTCAGTGTTTAACCACCCTGTTTCTTTCTTCTCATCAATAGCTTTCAGTACACTTCTTCGGTTTCTTAGAGATAACCATGTAACAATCTGCTTAGCCATTTCACCGTCTAGTTTCTCTAGGTTGGTACATAGCTCTCCTCGGTCATCCTTGAATTGTGGTGTTGTAACCAGAAACCTTGCCTTTTTCTTAAGCTTATCTAAAAGTGTTTTCTTAGGAGTTTTTTCAAAATCCATCCCCATCTCATCATAGATAAACTCTTTATATACGCTCTCTTTTACATCTTCGATATACTCAAGAACTTTCTCCTCTACAACTGGCTCAGGGTGTGCCTGTTTCCTATCATCTCTACTGACATCTTTAGTTCTCCAATGTAAAGGTACCCAACCAAGAGTTTCAACAAGGTACTTCTTAATATCTTGTTGGTTAGATATTGTCATTGGCTCAGTAAGATCTGGCATTACTTTATTACGCAGGTCTGCCAAAGCTTTTTCCAATAGCTCATCAGGCAGAGGTTTTGACTCTTCAATAAGTTTTCTTTGTTCCCGTATAAACTCAGGCATCTTACTTTCATCACTAACCCCATTCTTGATGCACCACTTAGCACCGACAGCACTTAAACTTCCACACTTCTTAAATGCTGTCTTTGGGGGAGTAGAGATCTCAAAAACAGACAGGTCAACAGGATAACCTAGACGGTTCTTCAGCCATTTCCACCCATTCATACTTACCTCACCAGTACCCTTCTTGAAAGGATCAGAGGGGAAGTTTGGTATTTTACTTTTTGGAAGAGGTCTACGAGGAAGTTTAGCATTTACTTTCTCTTCAATGTCTCCCATCCAATTATCTATACGCTCTACAAGTTTCCAAGCACCTTCCTGATCGAAAAGTATGCCGTCTTCTTCTTGCTTCTCCATCAGAAAATCAGACTTGTTATTGATTCTCATAGGAACTTTCCAATCACCCCCTTCCGCTATTTGGTTTGATTCTTTTATAAGGGCTTCAAAAACAAGTTCGTTAATGATGACATCCTCTATGCAACGATGAACGTATACATCAAGGGGTTGGTTTCTCCAGTCATCCACCTTCGGTTTCAAATTAGCAACCCGTAAACCCCATGCATGAAGACCATGAGAGCCAATGGTTTGGTACTTCTTTGTTACTGGGTTATACACCTTAGAAGGACAACCCCTCGGAAGGGGTCGGTCTGGGTAAAGACAACGGCTAACACTCAAGGAGTCAATTAATCGGCAAGGGTTACCATTCATACTTTCCGGTGTCATATCATAGTCATCAAGGTAACCCAGCTTTTTGAATAAGGGCAGATCATAACCAAAAAGATTGTGAATTACCAAAGTATCGCACTTATTAAGAAACGATCTAAAACTATTAATAGAGATAAACTCTATATAAGGGTATTTTTCCTTGGTTTCCTCAACAAATTCTGGTGTCAATTCCTCCAGTCTACAAAACACCTTCATTACACCCTTTTTGTAACGCTTACTGACGAAACAGTGCATCTTAGTTACTTCGTGTAGGAGTCCATCTGCCTCCGAGTCACTTATCCACATATTGGTTTCTCCTTTTAAAATGGTTCATCTATCTCTTCATCACCTTCCACCACGAGTCCAGTATTAAGCACGAAGTCTGGTTGTTGGTAACTTTGTTCATCTACTCCAAGAGTTTTCACAGGTTCTACGTTTATTTCTGGTAAGGATTCACCAAAACAGTGTATTACTTCTCCTTGACACACGTAGTTTTCACCTTCTATTTCCCACTTGGATGCATCAACAAATTTCCCTGTCTCTTCTTCCATCCACAAAGTGTCTGCGTTACCAAGCTTTTTACCTCTTCGGTTCTTAAGACTTACAAGCCTTACTCTTCCTCGGCTTCGGTTTGGTAATTCCTCAGGTTCCACAGCAATAACTGACCAACTTAATTGTTCCAGACTCGCACTACCTCGTAAGTTCTCTTTACGTACAGGGTAAAAGAATGGAAGTTGCTCACCTGTATCTTTATCCAGCGGTGGCTTAAACTGGATACGACTCATGTGACTAACCATAAGGATTGTTACATTGTGTTGCTTACAGAAAGCTGCAAGGTGAGTCATTACGATATCCAGTTCTTTACGTTCATCACCAGTTCGAAGACCAGAGATTACCATACTAATATGGTCAAGTACAAACCAACGACAACCGAAAGCCATCAATTGTTTAAATTTATTAAGTAATTCATCAATCGGAATAGAGCCAAAGTGATCAAGAACCCTTACAATATCTTCCTCTTGCCATTGTTTATGTATAGCGGCGTGTTGCTCTTGATCAATAAAAGCTTCGGGGTCATTGGCAAAGTTTTTGGGGTTATACCCTAGTTCCATACCATACCATGAATTGATAGCCTCTTCTTTATCTTCTTCTAGTCGGATAACCCCTAATTTTTCACCCTTTATATAATCATCAAGCCTAGCCTTTCCATCTACCATGTTTACTGATTCAGGATCAAAATACCCCTCAGGAAGTCCATGACGTAAATAATCAATGATATCCTTCTCCATATAACGTGTCACGGTAGATTTACCAGACCCACTCGGGCCTAAGACAGTTATTAACTCTGAACTTGTCAATCCAAAAAGTGTATCTGTGAGCTTAGGGAAGTATTTCAGAGGCAAACCCACCTTCTTCTTCTTCCTAAGATCTTCCACACTGACCTCTTGCAAGGAGATCACTTTTTCAGGGGAGTATTTAATCTTGTTAAAAGATACTGCTTTGGCAAACTCTCGTGGGTGTGTAGCCACCCATTGTCGGATATCCTTAATTTCTTCTGGGAAGTTTACAACATAAAACTCCTGTGATAGGAGGTAAGCTGCAACATCTTCTGTACCCTCTTTACCTTTCTTAACACCTTTAGCTCTTTCCACTTCCGTTGCTGAATCATTGTCAAGTACGCAACAGATATCCTTAAAACTGCGGATAAATTTCTCATTGTGAGCGACTGACTGCTGTGCGTTACCTACTCCACAGTTTAAACCAATAACGTTTGGCTCGATCTTTCCTTCCCACTTAGTGCCTTTCAAGCTGTTTAATAAGTCACGTCTGGCGGCAATAGTGTCCCCTTCTCCTTCTGCAATAATAATCGTACTTTTCTTGTCAACCTTACACTTGTGTTGACCGAACATTTGACTACTTACTTTTACAACACCAACTACAGTGAAGTGACCATGCTCTTCTTTATCCTTAGTCCAATCCCTACGCTTATAGCCTGTCAACTTTCCATCTTGGTTATAGTAAGGGAAGTAAGAGGCTACCAGAGTGGTACCATCTTCTTGACTGTATTCTGATCTTACGCCGAAATATTCAGCATCTTCTTTGATAATATCTTGTTGAGGAACAGCTACACAAGGGAACGTCTTAACTTCCTCTACTGTTAAAGGTTCTTCGTGACGGTAATACTGTCTTAATTGACGACCTTTCTTTGCACTTACGCTCATTAATCCTCCAAATCTTTAAGTTGTTTACTAGCCTTGCAAGCTAATTGATCAGCTAATTCATTCATAGGATCTCCATTGTGACCCTTTACCCAGTTCCACTGCACATCATGAAGTTGGCATAGTTTATCTAATTTCTTAATAAGGTCAACGTTTTTCACATCTCCCTTGTTGGCAGTTTTCCAACCTCGCCTTTTCCAACCAGATAACCACTCAGTCATGCACTTAATGCAGTATTGACTGTCGGTGTAAAGCTCTACTTTGCAAGGTTCTTTTAGGTTTTCAAGTGCAATAATGCAAGCGGTAAGCTCTGAAATGTTATTAGTTCCGTGGGGTATAGGATGCGAAATCTCTTTCATTTTACCCTTAAAGTTAAGAACTACACCTGCTCCTCCATGATAACCACCACCTTTTGCTTTTATTGCACTTCCGTCTGTATAAGCAATTACTTTCTTGATAACCCTTCTCCTCTCAAAATTAAAACACTTCCTGAAACATAACCCTAC
>CEUX01017322.1_pt1 | contig 32290 bp, 14 predicted proteins | sample 531361 | NCBI WGS metagenome assembly CEUX01 (sample SAMEA2622736, study PRJEB7988) | marine metagenome | isolation source: saline water (ENVO:00002010), including
ATATTCTCTATTGAAGTTCTGAATGGAGGTAGTGGATATACTGATAATGTATCAATTAGTATAATTGATAATACTGGTCATGGTGGCGGTGCAAATGCAAGAGCAATTATAGATGATAATGGTGTCATTACTCAGGTTGTTCTTTTGGATCGTGGTTATGGATACTGTAGTGATACTGTCGGTCTTACTACGAGTGTTGTTGGAATCGTAACGAGCATTTATATTGTTAGACCAGGAATAGGTTTCACTGGTGGTGATACAATTGGTATTGGTAATAGTAATTTCCCAATTACTATAACACCAGGTGGATCGATTGTTGATGTTACTGTTCCATTTGTTCCAGATCAGTTTGGAACTGCTCCAGGTATTAAAATAAATAGTGATACTGGATTTGGAGCAGAATTTATTCCAGTGATGTCATATAAAGATCTTTCTATTACTGACGATGGTGCAGATGCTAGAAGGAAGAAACCATTGATTGGTATCACAAGTGTAATTGATTGTCCATAGGAGGTAAATTATGACAGAACAAGAGATGGAACAAATAGTAAGAGATGAAGCTAGACAAGTCTTTAAAGATTATTATCGTAGAGGATTTCCTGGATTCGAGATAACGTCTGGTGGTGATACTACTGGTCATGGAGAAGCAGAGTATTGTATGACAACAAAGAGTGCTCAAGGTTTGCATTTTTATAAGCAAGGGAATATGAAGATGCGAGCAATTAAATCAATGGAATTATATACAGGGGATAGTGAAGATGTGAGACCTGAAAGTCTTGCATTTAAAGTACATGCTGAGAATGGTAGTATTATAATTGAAGCATTGAGTGGTGATCTTACTTTGAGAGGTGAGAATGTTACTATCGAAGCAACTGGTGCAGACACAGAAAGTTCAAGACCGCAGGGTCAACTTAAACTTATATCGGAAGGTCAGACATCAGTAGAATCTGGAGAAAAATTAGAACTGGAAGGATCTAGTTTAGATATGAGAACAGAATTAGATGTATCAATATATGGTGGTAGTGCTGTTGATTTACACTGTGCTGCTGCTCCAGTTTCACTTTCTTCTGGTACGGATAGTCCTCTTGCAGGTAGTTTGATGGATAAGATTATAAATGTTGTAGATAAATTTAAATCATATTATTAATAGATTGATATGACAATAAGACAGGCAGAGATACAGACTGGAGCACTTCATGTAGGAACACCAGATCTTTCAAAATTAAGTCTTCCAAATGTTCTACCCACAGGGACATTAACATGTCCTGGACTGACTATTTTTGGGATTAGTTTACCTGGAATTCCACGAGCAGCAGTTAGTATTGGCCCACCAGCATCGATACCAGGATTATCATTACCATTTTCCCTTGAGGTTATTGGTGTATCTAATTTTATGGGTGCTACCAACCAACTTGGATTGTATACGTGTACTGGAGCATCATTCTTTAATGGAGCACATACTGTAACAGGTTTCCATAAAGTAACTGGTGCTGCAAAGTTTACTGGTGCAGCTACTTTTACTGGGTTTACATTTGCTGTTGGTCCATTCATTGCACCAAACGCAACTATCAATAAACAGAGATGGAAAGGATTTGATATAGAGCACCCTAATAAGAAAGGACATCGACTAAGACATATCTGTGTAGAAGGTCCAGAGGCAGCAATATACGTGAGAGGAAAGGTAAAGGATAGTGAAACTATAGAACTTCCAGAGTATTGGGATGGGTTGGTTGATTATGATAGCATCACAGTATCTTTGACTCCTGTAGGAAAGACACAACATCCATATGTGAAGTCTGTAGATAAAGATAAGATAACTATTAGTAATAGAAGAGGAGATGAGTGTTTGCCATCATGCTATTATGAAGTATGGGCTTCTAGAATTGATGGAGAACCTTTGGTTGTTGAGTATGAAGGGGAGTCACCAAAAGACTATCCCAAAGATCCTGAACAATTCTCTATTGCTGGATACGATTATGGGAGAGGTGTATCATGACAAGAAGATTAGAGATCATTGCAGCATGTAATGATGAAGTTGCTGAATTAACGGAGCAAATTAAAGCTATCAATGAGTTGCAGTTGCCTGAATCGGAAGAGAATATACAACGTCTTCTTCCACCTGCAGCAAAATTTGATAAGACAGTTGCTGATATGACAATACCTGTTAATGCTTTAGTGCAAGAACTAAAGGTTCTTAGTGATCTTATTGCTGGTGGTGGAGTAGATGGTTGTGGGAAAACTGAAGATGATGGAGATGGTGGAACACAACCTGTGGGAACTAACTATAGTTTTGATGTTGTTCAGGGTGGTAGGAATGATTGTGAAGATATTACTCACGTTGGTGAGACACCATATTCAACAGGTGTATATGGTCCTACTACTGACATGACCACAGGAACAAATCCTACAACAATAATTACAGGAAATTTGGGAAAAGGTATTGATACTAGAATCGGTTCAACTGGACCTTTCTTCGCACAACAGAGTGATACTACTGATGGTGAGGGTAATGATGTGTGTAGAATAACAAGTACTGATATCTATGGTAGTGTCTATGGACATGTAAATAAACTTTTTTCAACAAGAAGAACTGAATTACGTGGGTTAATAACTGCGGAGAGAACCAAGAGAGATAACTATATGAATTCTTCAATCACTCTTATAAAAGCAGAACTTCTAAAGGAATACGTTGAGAGATGGGCATCTATTGCTGGAATAGATGCGTTAGAGAAGAGAAAGGTTATAGTGGAAGGAATTAAAATCCTTGCTGAAGATCCTAATAATGAAAGTTATTTTGCTTGACAGAATGATCTTTCTTTGTTATTATAGTTCAATAGTGTAGGTTTCCTATGGAGATTCGTAGAGATCAACTCAGAGAATTGCAGGATCTTCAGGATGATATGGCATCATATTTTACTGATGAGAATCTTGTAAGTGGAGAAACCTATTGGACATGTGTAGAAGCTCTTGCTACTACTAAACTTGCTGAGTTAAGAGGAGAAATAATCTTTAGTGATGAATGAATAAATAACTTTTAGGTTTTATAAAAGAGTTTAAGTGGCAATATTCCACACATACATCGATGATTCTACTCCTGGTGGAGAGGATGCTGTTGCTGGTATAGGTAGTGACACTCTTTATGGTGTATTCGCTAGTCAAGATTTTAAAGTTAGTGGAATAAGTACATTCAGTGGTAGTACAGAATTCGAGAAGGTAAAACATTTAAAGGATAGTACTGGAGATATTGGAAATTCAGGTCAGATACTTTCTTCTACTGGTTCAGGAATTAATTGGATAGATTCTAATACCACTAATGTTAATAGTGCAAGTAATGTAGGAATTAATGAAGATTCAACTGATGCTGAACAATGGTTAGCATTTGTTGGTGCAAAGAGTGGTAATAATCCAGTTAGAGTTGATGACGATTTAAGATATAATCCAAGTACAAATGTTCTTTCTGTTAAAGGTATCACTTTACCAGGTGATAATCAAAAGATAACAATAGGTGCTGATGATGCATTAGAGATTAAGCATGACTCCACTTCAGGTCAAGTAGAACTTAAGTCTGATGCTATTATCTCCATCATGAGTGGTAATACGATTGAGATGGAAGATGAGAGTGGTGTTAATATTGCTAGATTTGTTAAGAGTAGTGGATGTGAGTTATATCATAGAGTTGATGGTACTTCATCATTAAAACTTGCAACCAATACTACAGGAGTAACGGTAACAGGAACTGTTGGTGCTACTTCATTTTCTGGAGAATTAAATGGTGATGTAACTGGTGATGTAACTGGTGATGTCACGGGTAATGCAGACACGGCTACTATACTTGCAACAGCAAGAACCATTGGTGGAACTTCATTTAATGGTAGTGCTGATATTACACCAGGAGTTGCTGGTGGTCTAACTGGAACCCCAGATATTGCAGTTACAGATATAGACATTGCAGGATCTCTGACTGATAAAAATGATATCACAGGTACTAGCGGTCAGGTTCTAACATCAACGGAAACTGGTGTTGCATGGGCAAATGCAGGAACTCTTGCAGCAGGAGCAGCAGCACAAGTAGCAGTTGGTAATGAAGCAACTGATACATCTTGTTTTCCTATATTTGCTATAAAAGCAACTGGTTCTGATATTGCTCTTAAAAGTAATACTGGTTTAAAATTTGATTCTGATACTGTAGCATTAGAAGCAGGATCATTTGTAAAGACTGGTGGAACCTCATCAGAATTCTTAAAGGCAGATGGGTCTGTTGATACTAGTACATATCTATCTTCACAAGTTCAGAGTGATTGGGATTCTAGTGCTGCACCTGCTGCAATATTAAACAAACCTACATTATTTTCTGGAGCATATGATGATTTAACTGGTAAACCAACTTTAGTAACTGCTTTTACAGGACTATCAGATGCACCTGCAAATTATACTTCTCAAGCAAGTAAGTTTGTTGCAGTTAAAGCAGATGCAAGTGGTCTGGAGTTTGTCAATAATCCCAATACTGATAACCAAAGAGGAATTGATACTACTCCAACAGAGAATGAATCAACAGAATCAATTAGTTCTGGTTGGGCTTATGATCATAAGGAACTTGAAGGTAATAGTGCTCATGTTCCTGCAGCAGGAACTGGTAATTCAGGTAAATTCTTAGCTAATGATGGTAGTTGGCAAACTCCAAGTTATACTACTAATACTAATACAACTTATGGATTGCATTGTACACAGGATGCTGTTGGTAGTAATTCTTCTGACAATGATGATCCATACTTATGGTTAAATGCTTCTTCTGGAACTGATGATTCTGTTAAGTTAGTCGGTGGAACTAATGTTACTGTAACTAGAGATAGTGATGAGCAACTTACTATTAGTTCCTCACTAGTACTACCCACAAGCAGTGTAACTCTTTCTGGTACTAGCACTCAGACTATTAGCACAATTGCTTTGAGTGCTGCTTATTGTTCAGAATTTACTGTACATATTACTCATAGTTCAAGCATCCAAGCATGTAAACTTTTAGTTATGGATGATGGATCTACTCCTTATTGTACTGAATATGCTGTGATGTATAGTGGATCTTCTTCTCTTGGATCATTTAGTTGTACTACTAGTGGTAGTAATATTCTTGTACAGTTTACTCCAGCTAATAGTGGTACAACAAGTGTTAGATTTATTACTCAACAGGTGACTTAATAATATGAGTATTACTGAACAAGAGTTTAATGATTATAAAGTTGGTATATCTACTCTTACCAATCCACAAGAAATTATAGAAAGAAGACGAGAATTTTTAAAGAAAACTGGAGAACCTTCAGTTCCAGAAGGAACTGGTAAAAAGAGATATATGATAGTTTGCTCTAATGGTGAAGATTGGAAGTCTATTCATGAAGTATTGATAAAGGATGGAACATTGGAAGATAATATTCCATCTGATTCTTGTGAGTGTTGCGATGAATCAAAGTTAATTGATCGCATAGGATATTATCTATTAACAGATGCAGAGGTAGAAGATATTAAAAAACACCCAAAAGTTTTGGATGTTAATATAGATCAGAGTTATTATAAAGTTACATATGGTGGAGATATTTTTGAAAAAGAGTTATTATTAAATTATGGTGTAACAGATAGGTATGGGTCTACAGTAAATCATAATAAAGAATTAACTTTTACTAATCAAGATACCTGGTATATAAACATTGGTTTGAGTAATGGTTCTACTGGTACTGGATATGTTTCTGCACAATTTGTAACTGCACATCAAGTTACTCAGACATATTCGGCTAATTTTCCTACATCCATTCCTGATGAGACTATTATAACATTCGTTTTTGAGAAGCAAGGATTTGATACTAGAAAGTTTCGTTTTAGATATGATAATAGTAGTACTTCTCTTACTTCTGCTCCAAGTTCTGGAGAAGTTAGATTTCAGAATTCTAATTTATCAAGTGCCACAGGTGTTGTTTGGAGTAATACTGATTTGGATGGGAATAATTTTCTTACAACAGGTTATAATTATTATGGAACTGGTAATGCAGGTAATGCTTGGGGAACTAGAGTATGTATAGGAACATTCAATTCACCTTCTTCGGCATTAAGTAAATCGGGATATAGTTTATTACGATGTACTCAAAAAAATGATCCTTGGAGTGGATCTTCTAAATCTACAACTATTGCATCAAATACTCCTAAAAGAGCTACAGGAAAGGATGTTGATATAATTGTTTTTGATAGTAGTATTTGGTTTGGTCATGTTGAATTTGTAAAAACAGGTGTCGGAGAACCAGATGATTATATTGGTGGGAATGCATTAGATTCCAATGGAAAATGTGGAGTATTAGATTTATATTTGGATGCTCCATATTACCTTGACCCAGATTTTTTTAATGCTGATCAAACGAATAGAACAGAAATTCGTTGGGATGGAACTAGAGTTCCTACACAATCTGCTGCATTGAATTGGTGGAATAGTAATAGTACAACATATAGATCTTCTAGGTTTTCTTCTGGTGGTGATGATGATTTTGGAACTATTTCTGTACCTGCGATGGCATTTTATGGTAGTACACTTGGGTATACTAGAACAAATTATCAAGGATCATATAATGCATATCCTGCACAAACTATTAGTGATCATGGTACTGGTACTTGTTCTTTAACATTTGGAAAAACTCTTGGGTGGGCGTATAATGCAAATAAATGGGTTCATGGACATTTAGAGGATAATTCACTTATTCCAAGTACTGAAGATGCATTTAAGATGCTCAAGATATTTCACAAATATAAACCAAATAATTCTAATCATGGTAATAAGAATCCTACAATTACAAATCATAGTTGGGGATCATCGTATAATTTGACACCTACTAATGCGACACATTATTTTTGGAGGACTCCTGGTAATGGAACTGCAGGTAGTGGTGAGATAGGTTCAATTGTATATGATGCAAGTAATGATATTACATCACCAAAATATTTTACAAATAGTTATTATGATCATACTCTAGAACCTTGGATTAAATTAACTCATTCAAGACAAGTTGCAGCAAAATCTGCTATTGATGAAGGAGTGATTTTTGTTGGAGCAGCAGGAAATAATAATCAAAAATCTGTCAAATCAACACATCCCGATTATAATAATTATTTTGGGAATGCTAATAATGTAACCGTAACTACTGCTTTAGATAGTGGCCCAGGTGATTGGTCTGCTCTTTTTAATCGATTAAGTTTTCCATGTAGTGCTGGAGAATTTGAAGATACAGATGCGTCTTCACCTACTTATGGTGAAATAGTTAATCCATCATTTGCAGTGGCTGCTATGGATGATAATGGAAAATCAAATACTCAAGAGAGTAAATCTAATTATGCTTATAGTGGAAATGCAGTAGATTTGTATATGCCTGGAGAGAATACTTTAACTGCTTGTAAGCGATCTGCTCCTAATACTAATAGCGACAAAACAAATAAAGAACCATACCTCACATATTATAGAACTGATAGTACATATACAATTACAGTAAATGGAACGAATTTAACTTCTATATTGAATTTTAATATGGGTTATGGTGGATCCAGTTTTGCTGCACCAACTGCTTGTGGTTTATTGGCAACTAAATTGGAACATAGAAGGTCGTGGGGTTGGAAAGAATTGAAAAATTGGGTAAGTAACCATGTTTCTGCACAATCAAGTTCTCAGTTTTATGTTGGTAGTGAGGGAACATCTGCTAATGATAGTGATTTTGACGATCACTATTCCTTACATGGTGGATCACCAGTAGTTTTATATGATGCTCCTCTTGACGGTAATACATCTGCTGGTAGTTTGAATATTACTGGTTCATTAAACATTACAACATAAATAACCTCATAGTTTAGAGTATTATGACAACTAAAGCATTTGGCGTAAAAGAATTAAAAATAGATGGTACTGGTACTCCCACCATTGAGAGTCCTAGTGGTGGAAATCTTAATATAACTGCAGCAACTGCTACATTTAGTGGTAATATTACTCTTTCTAGTGGAACAATAACTGGTAATGGATCTGGATTAACAACTTTAAATGGAAGTAATATATCTTCAGGAACAATTGCAGCAGCTAGGGTTGCAACTCTAAATCAAAATACAACAGGATCATCTGCATCATGTACTGGTAATGCTGCTACTGCTACGAAACTTGCTGCTGGAGTTAATATTGGTGGTGTATCTTTTGATGGGTCTGCTGCAATAAATCTACCTGGAGTTAACATTGCTGGCAATCAGAATACATCTGGAACTGCTGCTGGATTGAGTGGAACACCAACAGTTAATTTATATCATAATAATAAGTTACGATTAGAACCTGTTACATCTGGTGTACAAGTACTTTCGGGTAATACTTCACCATATCCTCTTGGTACTGTTACTGCATCATCTTTTGTTGGTGCTTTAACTGGTAACGCAGATACTGCTACAACAGCTTCTGCTTGTAGTGGAAACTCTGCAACAGCAACAACAGCAACAACAGCAACGAATGCAGAGAATGTCAGAATACGAACTGATAATGGTAATGCTTGGCATAATTTAGTATTTGTTGACAGTACTACTGATGATGAGAATCAAGTCCTTAAAATGGATGATGAGGCTAGTAGATTACAATGGAATCCAAATACAGAGACATTGGCATCTTGGTCATCTCAGTCAAGGTATATCAGAGATTGGGCAAATGGTTGGAGTGGTAATGCAGGACAGGTTATTGTAGCAGGTGGTAGTAATGGTTGGGCATGGACTAATGCTTTGTCAAGTATCACATCAATTGGATCTGCAACAGGTGGTGCTGGTTCAGTAAGTGATATACGTATCAATGAACTTGATTTTAAGAGAAGTCAATCCGTATTTAGTGGAAATTATCAATGGAATACTAAGATAGAATGTTCGACTCTTGCTGATCATAGGATAGACTTTTATGATGATCAACAGGGAAATTGTGCTATTAGTATACTGACTGGTGATAGAGCAGGAGGAGTTTGTAGGATAAGAAGTGGTAAGAGTAGTGGTAATAGTGGTCAAAGTGGAATTTATGATACTACTATTGGTGCATCAGTCCATGTTGCTCAGAATGATGGTGATGTAACACTTTGTGCTAATAGTGGTTATGGTCCTATAGGTGGTTTTGGAGGATCATCATATAATAATGGATTTGAATTTCGCTTGGGTGGTAACGCTACATGGTGTACAGAATCAAGTAATAGTAATCCAACTGTGAAATTGATAAGAAGAAGTAGTGGAGATGCTATACAATTTTGTGAAGGAACAGGGACTAGCACTGTTACAGAAATAGGATCGATTACTCTTGATAATAGTGCGAATACAACCTCATTTAATGAAAATTCAGATTATAGGTTAAAGGAAAATGTTGTCAATATAACTGGTGCTCTTGCAAAGATAAATCAACTTCGACCAGTTAATTTTAATTTTATTGGTAAGAGTGTGAAGTTGGATGGTTTTCTTGCTCATGAAGTTCAAGCAGTGGTACCATATGCTGTTCATGGTGATAAGGATGGTCTTCAAACTGTTAAGGATGGTGATGAAACTAGTGATGGATCCTTGGTAGATGAAGAACGAGTTGCAGCACTTCCAACAAAACAAGTACCAAAATATCAGCAATTAGATAAGTCTAAATTGATTGGATTATTAACTGCAGCAGTTCAGGAACTATCTGCAAAGAATGATGCACTCGAAGCAAGGATAGTGGCCTTAGAATCTTAATGATTAGAAACCACTTTAGTAATGATATAAATGATCGGATTCTTAATATTGTTGGAGACATTATTCCAACAATAAAGGGTGATTATAAGTGTTTTAATAAAACTGGTCGTGATTGGCAGTATAATTTATCCAAAGAGTATCTTGATGAGATTGAGAATCCACTTAATGTTAGTGCGAACCAATGTTTTTTTAAATTTGATAAGGTATTGGTTAGGGATAATTTAGTTCCTTTGATTCGGGAACTGTATCCTGATAAGAAGATAAAAACCAGTGGACATTTTCATTATCCAGATAAAGGTTACATGGGTTGGCATACAAATTGTAAGAGACCATGTAGAAGAATGTATATTACATATGCATCTGAAGATAAGAAATCATTCTTTAGATATTTTAAGAATGGAGAAGTGATTACTGATTATGATGACAAAGGAATTACTATTCGTGAATTTGATATACCTAAACCCCCAGATTATTTCTGGCATTGTGTGGGTAGTGAATGTGATAGATATAGTTTTGGATTTAGGATAAAGGATATTCCAGAAACTAAATAGAATTTAATATGATTTACTGAAACCAAAATCGACTTTTAATTCCAAAAATCGGGCAAAAAAAACTCAGGGTATTTTTTGGTGAAATACCCTTTTCAATTAACTTTGATAAATAAATCAGAAGAAAAATTAGTGTGCTAATACAATGCCTCTTTCTAGGTTAGAAAACTTTCTGATTAATACGGATGGAAATATTCTTTATGTTAATCCATCTGACTTGGATGCGACAGATAGTTTTGATAATAAAGGTAATTCGTTAACCAGACCTTTTAAAACAATCCAAAGGGCATTGTTAGAGGCTGCAAGATTTGCTTATCAGTCAGGTCAAAATAATGATAGGTTCGATAGGACGACTATCTTACTATATCCTGGTGAGCATATCATTGATAATAGACCAGGACTTTCCATTGCAGAAGATAGTGGAGTAAAGTATTATGATGTCACAGGGTCAGTAGAAAGCACGAGTGCAACATATTTAGATTTAAGTAATTCAACAATATTTGATTTAAATAACTCTGATAATATTCTTGCTAAGTTTAACTCAGTACATGGTGGAGTTATTGTACCTAAAGGTACATCGATTGTTGGTCTTGATTTAAGAAAGACAAAGGTAAGACCACTTTATGTTCCAAATCCTGATGTAGATGATAGTAGTTTAGCAAGATCAGCAATATTTCGTGTAACTGGTGGTTGTTATTTCTGGCAATTTAGTATTTTTGATGCAAATCAAGCAGTATATTACAGTAAGAACTTTAATGAGAAGAGAAATCCTGCAATATCTCACCATAAATTAACTGCATTTGAGTATGCGGATGGATTAAACAAAGAAGATTTAACTGGAACCAGTGATCTTCAACAGTATTACTATAAGTTGATGAATGCTTATGGTGCAAATACTGGTAATAGAACTATACCTAATTTCCCAACGTTTAAGGATTTTGAACCAAATACTTCTGAATTTAAAATTGTTGGTGATCTTAGATCTGATGATAATACGATACAATCATTAACATCTAGTGGAACAGTTGCAACTGTTACTACAGTAAATGCACATGGTTTAACAGTTGATGATCCTGTTCGTATTGCTGGTATTAGTTCTACTCTTTATGAAGGAAGTTATAGAGTATCTGGAATTAGTAGTGAGAGACAGTTTAGTTATGTTTTACTTGATGATGCAAGTGATGATGTAATTAATCCTACTTCTTCTTCTAAAGTCGTTATTGAAGCTGATAACGTAACAGGTGCATCACCATATGTCTTTAACTGTTCATTGAGATCTGCTTATGGTATGTGTGGAATGCACTGTGATGGATCAAAGGCAACTGGATTTAAGTCTATGGTTGTTGCTCAATTTACTGGTATTGGACTACAGAAAGATGATAATGCATTTGTAATCTATAATAAGACAACTGGAGACTATGATACAAGTGCTACCGTAGGTTCTGGTGTTAAGAAACCACTTTATATAAATCAGGATGCAACTTATAGAACTAGGTATAAGAACTATCATATTAAAGCAACTAATGATGCTGTAATTCAAGCAGTATCAACATTTGCTATTGGATTTGCGAATCATTTCGTATCAGAGTCTGGTGGTGAGCAGTCTATTACAAACTCTAACTCAAACTTTGGTGCTAAAGCTTTAATTTCTCATGGATTTAGAAAGAATTCATTTGATCGTGATGATACAGGTTACGTTACTCATATTGTTCCACCAAAAGATATAGAAAATACGGAAATTAATGTTATTTGGAGACTCTTGAATCCTTCATTGATGGCACAAAATATTGGTGCTGGAGGAACATCTAAATTGTATATTGATGGTGCAACAGATAAAGATAATCCACCAAATAATATTACTAATGGATTTAGAGTCGGTTCTCAGAAAGGTGAGAAAGTTTATCTTGATACTCTTGCTGGTGGTGCAAACGTTACCTATGAAAGTCCTATCTTAATGACAGCACCTTCTGGTGAAGGTCCAAGTGCGGAGAAGAGATTCAATGTTGCAAGAACAGCAACACATACTAATAATATTACTTCTAATCAATTAACATTAGTTGGTACTCATAATTTCTTTACTGGAGAATCAGTAAGGGTTTATAGTGATGATGGTAGAGTACCAGATGGTTTGGAGAATGGAGATTTGTATTATGTTGTTAGTACTGGTGCAAGCACCATTAAATTAGCAACTACATTTAATAATGCTCTTGCTGGAACACCTGTGGTTACCATTAGTAATCAGAAAGGTGGTGTTTTAAGTATAGTAAGTAGAGTTACTGATAAGTTGCCTGGTGAATTTGGTCATCCAATTCAATGGGATACTGGTAAATCTAATTGGTATATTACTGGTACAGATACAACAACTACTAATTCAATCTATCAAGGAATTGTTGGATTCTCTACAGATATTGCATCAAATAACTCCTCATTATATGTAAGAAGAGTACCAGAGACTCGTGCTTTATCTGATCGTATTTACAAATTACGTTATGTTATTCCTAGCAGTTATACTGATACAATTGCTAAGAAACCAGAGAAGAATTATGTTCTTCAAGAGTCAAAAAGTGTTGGAGAAGAATCTACAATTCAAAATGTAATTTCTAATCGTAACCCAAGGATTATTTCAGGTATTAGTACTGATACTGCAAATGCTTATCAGGCCAATGTCGTTTCTGAAACTCCACATGGACTTAGTATTGGAGATAAAGTTCGTATTAAGAATGTAAAGAGTTCTACTAATACAACTGGAGCACATGATGAAGGTTATAATGGATATTATTCAGTAACAAAAGTAACATCAACAAAAGGTTTTAGTTATATAAGTTCAAATCTTGGTGGAACATTTGATGATAACATTCGTAACTTACGTATTACTGGTGGTCAGGGATCATCTTTACCAGCATTTGAGAGAAATGAGTATGATACAACATATACTATTCAAGAAGTAGACACACTTCAAGACTATGTTTCTGGTAGTCAGGATGGAATCTATTATCTAACTTGTTTACTTGGTAATGTTAAACCAACAGTATCTGAGTATTCAAATCTTAAGTTTAAGCAAAACATTACCCAACTTTATCCTACAGTTGATAAGGATAATGCAACTAATGATCCTCAACAATCAGTAACTGCTGCTTCTAACAGTCTTATTGGTAAGGTTGTTGTGAATGATCCCTTGAATAGTATTACAAAAGAAACAGCAATTAACTATCTAAGAGACAATAGAGTTGGATATGCGGTTACTTTTGCAGAGAGTAAGCATTCTGGTATAACAACTGTATTCTCTGACATTAATCATAGTTTAAACAGTGTTACTAATGTATCAATTACTGCACAAGGTGCTGGATATTCACCTTCTGCTGGTGTTGGAACTGAATACTATAATGCAAATTTAGTTGGTACTAATATTGTTGGTGATTCAGCAACTGCAAATGTTGTAGTAAGTACTGCTGGAACAATTTCTGCGGTTCAGATTGTAGATGGTGGTTCTGCATTTGGTATTGGTAATACAATGGTTGTTTCTGTACCTGGTCTAACTGGTGTTACAGCAAATGCTATTGTTCAGGTGACAGGTATTAGTAATAATATTGGTGATGTTGTTCAGGTTATGGGTGTTGGTACTGTCGATGATAGAAATAATGGATATGATGGTGCGTATAAGATAACAAGTATACCAAGTGCTAAGTCAATTACTTATACAAATGTTCCAGCAGGACAAACTACAGGATCTAATGTTGGTATCTACACTGGACCTGTAGGTGTAACAACTGGTATTTTCTTTGTTACTGACGAAGCAGTTGGATTCTCGGAAATAGTTGGTGTTGCCAATACTTCAGTTTCTGGTATTGTTACAGTTACAACCAGTAAGGCTCATGGATTATCTGTAGGTAATAGGATTCAGATTGCTGGTCTTGTTGGAACTGCAGCAACTGTTTATAATGGATATAATTTTATTGTTAAGGAAAAGGTTGGACTAACTACATTTACATTTAATTCTACCATTGGTATTCCTACAACTGGAGAAACTGGTGCCGAAGTTTATAAATTAGGTCTTCAATCCTATGGACAAAGTGATTCATTAGAAATAGAAAATATTTCTGAGAATTTAATACCTCTAACTTCAGGTATTAGTACTACAATGTATGCAGGTATTAATACTGCTAATACTAATACTACTTTATCACTAACCAGTTATGTTGGAATGAGCACTGGTGATTTCTTACAGGTTGATAATGAAGTAATGAGAATTAAGAGTAAGTCTCTTGCGAATGGTAGAGATGTAACTGTTATTCGAGGTGTATTGGGAACCAAGTCTGTTGCTCATGACAATGGATCAGTTGTTAGAAATATTAAAGTAGTTCCATCAGAGACTCATAGATTCTCTAGTGTTCGTGCTTCTGGTCATACATTTGAATATGTTGGTTATGGGCCAGGTAACTACTCAACTGCACTACCACAAAAACAAACAAGAGCATTAACGTCTGAAGAAGAAATACTATCTAATTCCAAGGAAGAGAATGGTGGTGTTGTATTCTACTCTGGTATGAATGATCGTGGTGATTTCTTCACTGGAGAAAGAGCAACTGCAAGAGAGAATTTCCTTGGAGAACTTACAGATGATTCAGCAACAGCAACATTTGATGATGTTTATATAAGAAATACATTACGTGTTGGTGGTGGTCCTAATCGTAACTTGCCATCTGAGTTCAGTGGTCCTGTTAACTTTACTAATAAGTTAACATCTACTTCATTAGAAGGTATTGAAGCACTTAAGATAGCAATTAAGGGAACTGCACTCAATAATCCATATTTTGTAGTTGGTCCAGAAGCAAATCCTTCATTTGTTATTAATAAAGCAAGTCAGTTTGTTGGTATTAAGACTGCAACACCTGCATATGAGTTGGATGTTAATGGATCAATTCGTGCTAACATTTATGAGAACTTTAAGTTAAGTGATTTGCCTGTAGGTGTTGATGAAGAAGTTACTTTCGGTAGAAATAAAGTTCTTAAAGTTAACAATGCTGGAACAGGTTATGAACTAGTTGACCCACATGAATTAGATGCATATAGATTGAGAAGTTATAATATTAGTAATGACGGTTCTGTTTATTCAGGTATGGGAGCAATTGTTGATAGTAAATTAGTAATCAGTGGTATATCAACTGCTAAATTTAATATTGGTGAAAGAGTTAAGATGTTTGGTGTTACCAAATCATCTGATACCGTGACTGTTGATGATCCTGTACTTGGAAGTACTGTTAAAATTACACAGGTTCCTACAACAGGATTTGATACCACAATGACATATTATTACTGGCAAGCACAGTATCATTATAGAAATGGTAAGGTTGGTATTTCCTCTCAGATTTCTCCAACAGGAACTTATGTAGGAACTGGTGCAAGACCAGGAATTGCTAACACCACTTTAGATAATTTCAATGATTTAAATCATAATGTTCTTAATCTAAGTAGATCAGATGCTAATCATGGTCTTTTAATTTATCGTCAAAATTATACTGGTTCGGGAACTGCATCAAATGCAGATCGTGGCCAAGCAAAATTGATTGCTGTTTTAGGACAAAAGGAATTGGGTTCTGATACTTCTAATATTTCGTGGAAAGATTATGGAGTTTATGAGCAAACAGAATGGTCTGCTAAAGGAACTGTTAATGAATTTGTTGGATTCCATACCAGTACTGTTGAAACTAATCAAATTCACTTCCCATGTATTGGTACAGAAGGACAAAGAAGAGGATGGGATATTGATTCAGTTACTGCAATAGGTTCTGATTCCATTACTGTAAGTGGTAATTATCTACTTAATGGTGTAGTTGGATTTGGAACTACTGCAGTTGTTAAAGTGGTTCATGAGAATACTAAAGCACTTAGTGAAGCAATTGCTGATACTGTTGCATCAGGTGGTAATTATCTAGATCTTCCTAGTGGAACATACTTATCAAATCAGATTGTGATTCCTACAAACTTTACTCTTACTGGTGAAGGTAAGAATACATTCTTGAAGCAACAATATTATGCAACTGATCAGACTGATCAAGGTAGTTCTGGTGGAACGACATTACCTTTTGATGGAACCTTTATTGGTATTGGTTCAACACTTGGTAAGGATGTTACAATATCTAATTTAACGATTGATGGTAACGGTAGTAATAACCTTACATTTGTGCAAGATGTAAATAATTATCTTGTTTATATGAGATATATTGACTCTGCACTATTCAAAGATATTGAAATTAGAAATAGTCCAGCTAGTGGATTATTCCTTAGAGATTCTAATAGAGTTTCAGTAGAAAATTCTACTTTTGTTGATGGTGGTCAAACAGATAGATTCCCATTCCAACCATTAGATGCTCAGAATTCTACTGTTATTAGAATTAATGATAACTTATTTGAGAACTATCCTGGTCCTGTTGATCTTTCAGTAACTGAGGTTGTTTCTACTGGTGGTAACATTATTAGAAATTGTGGTAGTGGTCTAGAGGCTTATGCAACTGGTAAGATTACTACACAGAATAATATTATTCTTGGACCATCTGATGAATGGCTTCCATCTCCAGATATCTATGATAGTGATTGGGATTCAATCAATGTCACTATTGAAGTTGGTAAGAATTTTGAAGGACCAAAACTATTGTATCTTGAGGATGGAGAACCCAAGAATATTAGTGACTCTAAGGTTTCAATCGTTGCTGGAATCGGTACAATGATTGGATTGTATAGTACAACTACTACAACAACTCTTGGAGAAAAATTCCTCGACTTTGATATCTTAACTCAAAATACTGAAGTAGATGGAACAGGTAGAGATAATGGTTATATCCAACTCACTATGCCACCAAGAACAGAGGGTGTACTTCGTGGAGTCAATGCAGGAACATATGCTCTTGCTGGATCTGGATCTTCTGCTTTAGGATATGAGATTGTTGGTACTGGTTTCTTAGATCAACCATCAGGATTCGGAACTTACGTTGGTATCCACACTGGATTCTGGGCAAATAATGATATAGAACCTGCAGTTGGTACTGGTTGTACTCAGTATATTGTTACCCTAACTACTCCTGGACAGATTAGTGGAATTTGCACAGGAGACATCGTTAAATTACCAGGACATCAAATGAGTCCAAACATAAGTTCCACAGAACTAATTGTTCAGAAAAAATGGGATGTAAATCCAACTGATCAGAGAGTAGTATTGACCACACCTAACCCACCAACTTCTTATACTTCTATAAGTAACGGAGTAGAGAAGGGATATATATCTATAAGGAAAGTATTCACCATCGCCAAAGGAAGAGTCGGAGTCGAGTAAACATGGCAGACAACACTAATGTTAATAATAATGCGGCTGTTACAGTCGTAGGTAGAACTGCTCCAGTTCCTCCTGGTCAACAGAAAGCGGAGAAATCCATTCCTGTTGTTATTGCTAGTGACCAGTCAACTATTCCTGTTGCGGAACAGAATAAAGTTGCATCTGAGGTTGCACTATCACTTTTAGGTATACCAAGATCAGAAGTTGCTCTTGGTATTTTTGCTGATGTTAATACTTACGATGTAAACCCTTCAGAATGGACTGCAGAACCTGAACAGTTTGCAACAGTTGATACTTCGACTGGTAAGTATGCTGGTATTACTCAAGATATGGGATGGGGTCTGACTCACGTTCCAGAAGAGTCTGGTGCTCTACTAGAAGCACCTTCTGATGAACATGCTGTCCTAACTTCAAAACGTTTCTTCAGGTATCAGCCTGGTCGTGTTTCTGCTGCTACATTTGGTGTTAAAACTACCATACATAATGTTCAATCTACTGATAGTAACGTTGTAGATGCTTCAGATATTGGATCAGCAATTAAAAATCCATGTGTTCGTAAGTATGGTATATTCGATAACTATGATGGATATTATTGGGAAACAAGAAATAATGGTCAAGGAGATAATTTTTGCGTAGTAAGAAGAACACAATCACTTTTATTTAAAAATCCAGTTGAATTTTCAAATACTGCAAATCCTGGACAAACAGCAGACTATGGAGCAACTAATCCATTAGATTTATTAGCACCAAGAGGAAACGAAACTCCTGATGATAGGGAAGGTCAACCTAATGCAACAGGTGGTACATATCCAAGCGGATTCGATGCAACACCTGCAGGATTTGAAAACGTAAAACTTGGAGATCTCTGCATTTACAGAGACAACTTAATGCTTACTCATGCTGGTTGTTATGATACTTCACTCCTACAAGATAAAGTAGAGGTAGGTATTACATCAACCTTTGATAATGTACTTTATTCTAGTGTTGGTCTTGGTGTAAGTGTTCATAGTGCTAATTATGACATTGATACTGGATTGATGACAGTATATACTCATGGTACTCATGGGTTTGGTGAAGGTAAGTATTTAACCTTGGGCGGTATTGGTATGACTTGCCAATACAGTTATACTAATACTGGTGATGCTAATCCTAAAGCAGGTGGTGTTAAAACATATGCAAACAGAACATATGGATATAATGTTCAGACTGTAGGTACAACAACTTCATTCATTGTTAATGTTGGTGTTTCAACTGTTCCTACTTTCTATTATTCTGGTGGTCATGCTATTGGACTTTCTACTAACCAGTATGTAAGTTACTCTAAGAAGAGTAATGATAATCCTCTTACTGGATTGGCTGATGATAACATCTATAAAGTTTCAGAAGTTACTTATGATTATCCAACTGGAGTTACTTCAGTAAGACTTAAGACTCTTAATACTGGTTCTGGGGAAAATAATCTTACTGGAATAACAGATGTAAATGCTGCTTCAATGGCAACTGGACATACATTAATTACTCCTGTTCCATTCATACAACCAACTGCTAATAATGTGTTAGGAAACAGTACTCAGATGTACAACACTGTTAAGCCATCTGGTATGTTCCCATACATGTATGAATCTTCTGATGGATCACAGGAAGGTTATGTTAATACAAGTTTACCTGTTGGATCCACTGGAACAATTGAAACACAAATTGATGCACTTAATACTTTCTATAGGGATTGGGTCAATCAGAATGTTAAGAAAGAATATTGGAATGTTTATGAGTATCGTGTACCACGTTCACGATTTAGTGGTGATAGATTAGACGGATCAACTGCTGAATTACTTTATAGTGATGTTTCTGCTGATAAGAGAGCAGGTTCAAATGTTATTGATGAGTCAACTGGTGAGGAGAAGGAAGATACCAGTTTATGGAACCTTGAATTCGATAAGGTTACCATGTACAAGATCGAATTCTCATGGTATGGTGCTGTTGGTGCTCTATTCCTTGCGTATGTCCCTGTGAGTGCTGGAGAAGCACGTTGGATACGTGTACACCATTTGAGAGCATCTAACCAGTTAAAGGCATCTTCATTGGGTAATGCTACTCTTCCAATTACATACATGATTTATGGTGGAGGTAATTCAAATAGATTTGGTTATGCAGATTCAAAGAGAACACCAACTGCATTTGGATATGGTTCTAGTTCAGAGCATATTATCAAGTATGGTGCTTCATACTACATTGATGGTGGTGACCGTGGTACTGTTAAATTATTCAGTTACGGAACACCAACTGATATAGAAGTATTTGGTTCAAAGAGAAACTTCTTAACTACTACTAACTTAGGATCAAATACTGATAGAGTTAAATTGACTAATTCTGTTTCCTCTGTTGCTGATCCTTATATTGAAGTTGGATCTACAACTGGACTTTCAACTTCATTCTATGTTGGTGCAAAGGTTATAACTGGTCAAGTAATGGATCAGAATATTGAAGTTACTTATGTTGATGTTACAAATAATAGATTACATATAAACACTCCAATTAGTTCTGCTGGTTCTGCTGTTGCGAATGTTGATATTATTGTTAATCGTCCTACTCCTGTTATTGGTCTTAAGTGTAGAGACTTTATTCAAAGTAGTACAGGTAAGAGTGTAAGAAATAGAACTCAGGTATATCCAACCAGACTTTCGACTGGTTCGACTGCAATGATCAAACTTGATCTTCTTAAGTCTCCCAAGTTCCAAACAGAGGCTAAAGTAACATCATCTACTCCTCCTTCTCTTGTTAATAATCCTGATGCAACAACAGGAACTCATGCAAACCATTGGAACATTGGTAAGAGAGGAAAACCAACAAAGATTAGTATTACTCAGGTAAGTTATACTGGAGCACATACTACTGTTCTTGCTGAATGTAGTCTGACAGATATGGTTTATGTTGAAACTGCTAGTGGTAGTGCTTCTCAAGGAGATACACCTGATGTTAGTAACGTAACATATAACTCATCCAATGGTCAGTTAACATTTACATTTGGTTCAGCTCATAATATAGGTGCTGGAACCATTAGATTGAAGAAAGAATCTATTGCATTGACATGTAAATTAGATGCTACTGCTGCAAGTCCTAATGGTGTTAGTATCAAGAGATATCCTCGTACAATTGATCCATGTTTTGATGGTAAGGGTTGTGATGGTAGTACATTCTCTGGAACTATTTCAACTGATGGAAATTATAGTAGACCTTTAACTATCGCTAACGTAACTGCAACTGGATTTACTGTTAATATAACAAGTTCTTCTAATACATCAACAGCATCTCTTGCTGAGTATATTAGATCCGATGATCCTATCAAGGGAGTCTATGGATACTTTAGAGGGTATTATGAGAATGATCCATCTAAGAAGAGGATTTCTGTTTTAGGATATCTTGAGAATCGTGGTATTGATAGAACTAGAGAAATTACTGATGGTGGTTTCTATTTCTCTGCTATAGATGCTACTAATGATAATATTGTATTAGAGTCAGGTAGTCAGTTCTTATATGAATCACACACCACTCCTAAAGGTGCTGGAGTCGATCCTACGACATCTGAATTCACTTTAGATCAATTATCATCTATCAAGGTAAATCCACAGAATAGAGCACCGATTCCAAAGACTGGAACAATCGTTGCAAGTCTATACATTCCTGCATCAGGAGAAGAATTTGATTTATCATCTTATTTCGATTATAATAAGGAATATCTATCATTCCCATTAACGGATTTAGTTGAAAGTTTATATCTATGTGGTTCTACTCAATCAGTTTATAATTCTGGAACAGCACATGCTTCAGTATCTGCAAGTCTCACTTGGGAGGAGCAGTGATAAATGAATGGAGGAAAAGATGTTAAGATTGGCCACGATAAACGTCCCGTTGCCATCATACCGAAGGATGAGGTAAATCTTTATAATATTGCTAATGGTGAACTTTTAACTGATGAATTTGGTAATCCTCTTATTGTTAAGGTAGATCAGTTTTTTCTTAATGATGCAACTGCAAGAAGATCTACCTCAGTTGGATTTCCCGATACAGCAACAGAAGGATATAGTCGTAGAGATTATAAGTTAGTAGGAACATATCATACAGCACAGTATGGTGCAATTGATAACGAAATATATGCTCAAGTAGGTATTGCATCCACTGCTGGTACTATTATTAATCCAATATCTACGATAAAACTGGTAGATAATAGTACGGTTCCTATTACTAACTGGCCTTATCTTGAAGTTGTTCCTGCAACTGGAGCACCACATGCTTCTACTAATCCAGCAGGTCTTGTAGACAATCACAGAGTGTATGGAGATGGTATTGGTATAGGAGTTAGTGTAGGAGATTTAGTCGAAGGAAATCATATTCCAAACGGAACATTTGTAACAGAAGTCAGTACTAATAACAATAGACTGACTATTTCTGAAGATATTAATGGTGGTCCTTTTACGGATAAACTTACATTTAGAAGTGAACGTAAAACAAGTAGGAAAGCAGATAATGTTTGGAAGATAGCAGAAGTATTTGCAGAGAGTAGTGAAGTTAGTACTACTTTGCTTGGTGTAAACAGAGCAGAAACTCAACTGAGTTTATTTTCTAATGTATCTTCTTATGGATTGGATACTAATGAATTTGAATATTACACCTGGAATAGTGGACATGGATATGCTTCATGGAATAATAGAGCAAATAAAACATATGGTAATCGTTACTTAGCAAAGATAACAGAAGAGACTCAAGAATCTGCTATACAATTGGCAGCGTTCCCACCACCATATTCTTTTCCGTTTGGTCCAAAATTTGAAAGGATTGGTCTTTACAATGCAACTCTATTCAATCAATACATATCTTTTATTCAATTGGGTAATGATCTTTATGATTATTATGATACTGGGACTGGAGCATCGCAAGGATATCCAGCAAGTTGGAAAGCTAAATTCTTAAGTAAATCATTTGTTAGAGTTATTGCTGGTGATGTGTATTATGAGAAGTTGGAGGATTCAGTAAATCAATTTGCTGAAGCATTCGGTAAAGTTGATATATGGACAGATACGTGGAGAGAGATTTCGGAAGGTAGTGCTTTACTTGATCCAGTCACAGGTCAATATTTTGATTTTCCTACGGTAAGTAGTACTCTCGGTACACCATATGATTCAAGTAATACTAGACCAGGATATTCTAATTCTGATCGAAGATTTGGAGCATTGCAGTCAAGACGAGTTTTTAGATATCAACCAGGTAGAATTTCTGGATTTACTTTTGGTTTAAAGTCATCAGTAGAACCAGTTCCTGGTCTTACAATGGAATGGGGGATAGCGAATCCAACAGACCAATATATGTTCAGGATATATGCAGGACAACTTTCTATTATTCGTAGAAGTAGTATTCCATTGGAACCTTCTGTGTTGAGAAGAAATGGATTTGATACTACTCAAACTACAACTATAATAGCAGGATCAACATATAATACTATTCAACCTTATATTGGAACTAATGATCCATATGATAGCGAATCCTATTATACTCTTGAAATACCACGAGATCAATTCAATGGCGACCCATTAAATGGTAATGGTCCTTCTGGATACTTTATTAAACCAGAAAATGTTACTATGTGGAAGATTGAATTTGGTTGGTATGGTGCTATTGGTGTACGTTTCTATGCATATATTCCTGCTGGTAGTGAGGAGGCAAGATGGGTGGTAGTTCACACTTTGGTTATTGAGAACTCTCTCGGTCAACCATGTTTACGTGATTCATACTTTAGATTGAAGTATCAGTTAGACATTTATAACACACAAAATATTAAAACACCACAATACCTATACAAATATGGTGCTTCATACTACATTGATGGTGGTGACGAAGGAACATCTCAGATCTATTCAGTTTCTACGGGTGAGACAGCTAACTCTGGAGAGAAGCAAATTAATATTGCTAATGATATTCCTTTACTTGGCATTACACCAAAAACTTTTATAACAAATAGTACTGGAGTTGATATCGTAAATAAAAAACTTATTATACCTACAAGTTTAAACATCACTAGTGATTCTTTAACAAGAACTAAGATTGTTAATTGCAAAGGGTGTCCTGGATTTGGACATATCTATACTCCTGGAGTTGTTGCAACAACCACTGGAAGGGATATTACAGTTGAATTTACAGGAACAAATACTATATCAGCAACTTCTGGTGCTGTTTCTACTTTTTCACATGATGGTACTGCCAATGGATCTAGAGCTACAGGAACATATACAGTAACTACTACAAGTTCGGATAGTTCTGCATCTGGTCAAGATGCTGTATTCACAGTCTCTGTTGCTGCTGATGGTACACCAACTGTTACTATAATTGGTCTCGGTAAAGGTTATGTTGCTAATGAGACCATTACAATTGCTGATTCTTCATTAGGTGGGGGCGGTGCTTCTGCTGTTGTTATAACGGTAACTGCTATTAAACCTTCTACCTATTTCTTGAAGAGTGATGAAGGTGCTAAATTAATTGCTCCTTCCATTTATAATGCATATATTGAGAAGGTTGAGGGAACTGAAACTGTTATTTCTGGTGCTCCAAATCAATTTGACAGTGCAGTTATTAAAGGATTTGGACCAGGTTTGGATGGATATCCTAATTTGGATGGTACTAGATCAATTGGTGGATCGGAAGTACTTGATAGATTGACAGGAAAGAATACTACGATTGATGCTGTAGGCACATACCCACATGCAATTCGTTTGAGTAATTATGATGTTAATGCTGCTGCAGATTATGAGATCACAGGGTCAGAAATTGATGTTCAATTTATGAATCCAGATCCTAGAGATGATTATTCTCATTATGCTGATTTCTTAATTGGATTAACTGACAATAGACCATCAGTTGATGGATCAAAAACACAATTAAATGGGTGGAATATATCATGGACTGATGCTGCAACAGGAAGTGTTGGTACAGGATTGACAAGTGTACTACCAAATACTAATATTTTGTATGGTGAACATACTCATTGTTATGCAGGAATGAATGAAGATGGAGTAGAAATAAATGATACTTGGGCTCATACTAGAGAAAGAGTTAGAATGGGAATTGATTCTAGAATACCTACTGTTTCTGATAATGGTGGTCGTTGTTCCGTAATTAACTATAAAGTTATGGATCCGTTAGCGATTACACCAATCAATCAGATTTTTGATGTTAATCCAGAAGATGAGAGTCAGACAGGTGGTATACATGCTAACAAATATTATTTGAAAAAAGAAGGAACATTTCCTTCTGCAGCAGAAACTGGTGATTTTGATGGGGGTCAAATTGCTCTATTAGAAGCAGATGGATATACTGTTACAGAAAAGAATGTTTATTTTGTAGGAAAATCAACAACATTTACTTCAGGTTCTACTCAATATTCATATATTGAAATAAGTGCTAGTCTTGGAAGTGTAGGTGAAACTATAACTGGAATGACCATTTATGTGAGACCTATCCAATTGAATGCAAGACGGATTCCAATTAAGCAAAAATTATATAATTATACTCCATGGCCATTATATTTGGTGATGAAATTAAAAGATAAATCGGCAATTAATAATATAACTATTAAAGAAATTAGTGGTGACAATCAAAAAACAGTGACTCCTATACTTGCTGTTCCACCTGATACAAATATATCTGTAAATAATGCTGGTGGTAAAGCAGATGTTACTGGAGCACCACCACCAAATTATATTTCAAAGGATAGATTATCTTCTGCAACTGTTGATACTCAAGACCAACAGAGATTGAGGTCTGCTGTTGTTAGGGATATTGTATATTCTGGTGCAGATGAGAGTAAAACTATTGACTTAAGTAAAACCTTTGGTACTGATAGAAATGTCATTACTCCAGACAATCTAAATATAGAAGCAACATTTTTAATTGCACAAAAGATGGATGGTGGTGGTACTGATACTACAGGAACTGTTCAAGCAACATTGAACTACAAAGAACAATAATAAATAAAGAAAAGTATTTGATAAATGGCTAATAAAAGACCGCTAGTTATTAACACCACGACCAATCAGATTGAGGAGATTAGTGCATCTGATACTCTTACTTGTGATGGTGGTGGTCTAACAGGAGTTTCTGGATCATCAGGTGGTGTTGCCGTACAAGATGGTGGATCGGCAAAAGGAACAGCATCGACACTTAATTTTGGAACTGGATTAACCGCAGGTACTGTTTCTGGTGGTGTATCATTAATAACAGGAACGGGTATCAGTAATGTTGTAGAAGATACAACACCACAATTAGGTGGTGATCTTGATACTAATGCTAAAATGATTACTTTTGGCGATAGTACTAATATAACTGCCAATAACTCAATGCAATTTGGTACTAATGCTGCTTTACGTATTGGTGTTATTAATAATATAGGTGTAATTACAAATGATGCAACAAATACAGCAGGATTATTAATCTCACAAACAAACTCTACTGCTAATAGGAATCTTATTTTACAAGGAAGAAGTGGACAAAGCACAATTGTCTGTGATAATGATGGAACAAATAGTCATGCTCATTTATTCTCTGGTGGAACTTTAAGACTTGAAACTACTTCTACTGGAGTTACAATTGATGGTACTCTGACTGCTGGTGGTCTGACATATCCAAATACAAATGGAACAAGTGGCCAACAATTGACTAGCGATGGAGCTGGTAATGTAACATGGGGAGCAGCAGGTAGTGGTGGAGGAGGAACATCACTTGGTAGTAGAACAACCAAGGCAGGAACTACTGGTACTCTTGCAGCAGGTGCATCTGCTGATTTGAATATTACTGGTGCATTTAAAGCATATGCATTATTGAAGATAGCAATTGATCATCCTGCATGGGTAGTTTTATATACAAATGATACAACAAGAACTGCTGATGATACTAGAGCAGAAGGAACAGACCCAACTCCAGGTTCAGGTGTTCTTGCAGAAGTTCTTACAACTACTGCTGGTGCAAGTACATTTGTTATGACTCCTGGTTTGCTTGGATGGAATGATGATGGTACTCCAGCAACAACAATTTATGCAAAGGTAAAGAATAAAGATTCATCATCTCGTGCGATCACAGTAACACTAACAGTTATTCAACTGGAGGCTTAAAATGGAGAAAGAGTATATTGTTACTCTTAAGAATCGTAGTGATCTAGATGATTTCTACACAGATATGGAAGCGTCCACTGGTAGTGGGCATATTCCAGATCATTCATGTGATTGCAAACTTCGTAGAGAGATTAGTAGAAACACACATTACCACTTAACGGAAGCAGAAGCAATAGAATTGAGAAAAGACCCAAGGGTATTGGCAGTTGAAGAACCAGCAGAGAATATAGGTGCAAAACCAATTCCTCTTTGGACTTACCCTCAAAGTGGACTGTGGGATAGATCTCCTGATAGTCCTAATGATAAAAATTGGGCCCTAAAAAGATGTATGGATGATGCCAATACTTCAGGTTGGGGAAGTGAAACTTATAGTGGTAGTCAACTTGGAGGGACTATTAATACAACAAGTTCTGGAAAAAATGTTGATGTAGTGATTGTTGATCGTCATTTGGAGTTCAATCATCCAGAGTTTGCAGTAAATCCTGATGGAACTGGTGGTCAGAGGGCAATTGCATTAGATTGGTTCGGTTCTGACTTTGCCAGTGTAAAGTCTAGTACTGGTATTACAGCATCGTCTTATACTTACGGGGGTAGTGGCAGTCATGGTACTCATGTAGCAGGAACTGTTGCTGGTAATACGCAAGGTTGGGCAAGAGATGCAAACATTTATAATATGGAGTTTGATAATGATTATGTTGCAACACAACCTTCTAATTGGGCCCTTATTTTTTGGGATTATATAAGATACTGGCACAATCATATCAAACCAATTAACTCTGCAACAGGAAGAAAAAATCCTACAATAACCAATCATAGTTGGGGGTATAGTTGGGGTGCTGATCCTACAGTTAATGGTGTTACTAGTGTAACTCATCAAGGAACAACTATAGATTTAAGTAGTTCATCTTTTGCAACTAAAGTAAGAATACTAGAAGAGTGTCTACTACCATGTGACTCCAATAGCATGACTTATTTGACCTATCAACAACCTTGGAGATATACTTCTCTTGATGCAGATACTGCAGATGCAATTGCTGATGGTATATTAGTTGTTGCAGCTGCTGGTAATTCTTCATGGCCAGTAACTGTTTCTAGTGATAGTACTAATTGGAACAATTCAATTGTTTTTTCTGGGAGTACAAGAAAAACTTGGCAAGGAATGTCACCTGGTGCTGCTGATGATGTCATATGTGTTGGGTCATTTGGATCAAAAGGAACAACTGGAAAAGAATACATTTCTAGATTTAGTAATCACGGTAAGAGAATTGATATTTGGGCTCCTGGTAGTGATATTATGTCTGCTGGGAAGAGTGGAACTTATTCTGACCCAAGAAATTCCATCTATAGATTATACTCGGAAAGTGGAACAAGTATGGCATCTCCTCAAGTTTGTGGAGTGCTTGCTTGTTTGCTGGAACAGGAACCAAACTTAACACAAGCAGAAGCATTGCAGCATGTAGTTGAATATTCAAAGGCATCACAAATTAGTGATTATACAATTGCTTCTGAAACTAAGGGTTTTACTGTTGGTGTTTATACTTCTGGTAGTTTTACTTACTATGGAATATCAGGTGCTGATAGAAAGGAGAGTAATTCTAGTTCTTTTAATCCAAACCTTTACATGTATGTTGGAGATACTCTTCAATTCAATGTTAATACCAGTGGACATCCATTTTATATTAAAACAGCAGCATCTACAGGAACTGGAGATCAAGTAACTACAGGAACAATTACGGGTACACAAGGAACAACTAATGGCACATTAAGTTGGAATACTACAGGAGTATCTGCTGGAACATATTACTATCAGTGTGGTAATCATACTAGTATGGGTGGGGAGATTCAAATCATTAGTCCCACTAGTGCATCTGTAACAAATGGAGCAGATCAATATAAAGAATTTGAAAAATTTATTGATGCTAATCAGAATAATAGATTCTTACATTGTCCCAAAAAGAGACCAGATAGTGGTTCTATGTTTCCACATTCAAATCATAAAAATCGTAATGAATCTACTGCTGGTGTTAAATACCCTAGAGCGAATGTTACTTTCACAAAGGCGAGTTAAATAATATGGCAATTAGAAATCCTAAAATATTTGGTCTAAATGTTAGGACTCACCTAGCAGATGTTCTGAATAAAACTCAGTCATTAAGAAATATTGGTTTACCACCTTTTGATCTTGAGATTATTCGTGGGTCTGCTAATGCAGGTATGACTCGACATGATTGGATTAGTTTTTCTAGATTAAAACAACCAATATATGAGATATTAGATAGTTATCAGTATGAATCTAAAATTTATCAAGATATTTTACGTTTAAGGGCAGGAACAGATCAGACTTTATTTGGCAACTTAGCAATCAATGGATCTTTAAGTGGTAATGCAATCAGATATAGGTATTATGATTGGGATAAGGCTGATTTTAGTGTAGCAGATATATCTACTTCAAGAGTGAGTGCATGGAGTTCGACTGCATCAGAACCAATACCAGTAACTGCTCCTATTTCTTATGGTGCAAGAGTTGGAATCGCAACTGCTACAGGAGGAGGAAGACTTGATTTTGGAACATCAACTACAACAGGACCACGATTACAAACAAGTATAGTTCCTGAAGCAAAAGAATTTGATTCGGAATTTCCTACTTCAAGAATACAAACGAAGATTGGTACTGAAACAGTATATCTTTATGCAATGAAGGGAATTCCATTTGTATTGAAGGGAAGATTTAGAAATATAAATGCTACTATTAAACTGACTAGTTTGATTAATGATACTCCTGCAAGTTGGAAGTTTGTTGAAGTTAGAAATCCAAATAGATATGTAAACTTTACTAATATAGGTGGTACAACTTCTACAGTTTACTTTAGATCTGCTTCAACAAGAGACAGATTTATTAAATTTTATTATAACCCAGATAATATATCTGAAATCTCAATTACATCAGCAGCTATTAGAGAGTTACCACCAGTCCAATTAATTAGTTGTACTTCTCTTAATTTTGCATATAATGAATTGAAAATATTCCCTAACTTTGAATTTGTTGCTCCACAACTTCAAACATTACAAGTTCAGAGAAATCCTTTTTACTTGAGTGATATTGAATCTGAAAGATTTTTTAGTGGTTTAATATTAGATAAACTTCCTAGTAGTTTAAGACATTTATATGTTGAAGGGACTTTTTATGGATCTATTCGAGGTGATGGTGGATCAATTAGTGGAACTGATATTATTCCAAACAAACTGCCTAATCTAAATACCTTCCATTGTGGAAGAGGTGGTGGTGCATATTTCCATCCAGATGATCTAGATGGTAGTTGTAAGTTACCCAATATACCAAGTACTGTTACTGATTATCGAACACATTCTAATAATTTCCAAGGAATTGGAGCAACAAGAGGTGATAATGGATCCAACAGTAGTTTCCCGAATGGAAGTTACAATGTAGTAGATGCTCCAAATCTTACCTATATTCATGTAGGTAATAATTATTATCTTTCAGGATATTTTGATAATTTAGCAAGTAAAAATAAACTAACTCATCTTTATACTCAAGGTACAGGATTACAGATTCCTAATATGAGTAATAGTGCATCTATTCAAATTGCTAGTCATTATTGGTTACGTTCTGCTGGTGGTTTATTTGATGGTAGTACATACAAGTATGATGGATGCGGTTCATTATCAAGCTTGCATTGTTATGGATCAAGACTTGATAATGATAGATTTCCTAAGTTTACTAATCCAAGTTTATCTTATCTTGATTTACGTTATACTAGAATTAAAGGTGGTAATCCAAATGGTGATGAATCTAGAGTAATTCATTCTGATACTTTTGAACAATGTGCAGATATGCGTTACTGTATGATAGATTCTGGAAATCTTTTGTCTACTCCAGCTGATTTAAGTAGTGGTACTATAGATCCAAATGCTTTTATAAATTGCACTTCTCTTTACTATTGGTGGTACCGTTCATATGGAAATACAGGTGGACCTCTTCCTACCCTTACTGCATGTTCTAATTTGACATATGTTTGGGCTCATCATAATAAATTTAGTGGTGGAGTTCCTTTATTTACAACCAATACTAGTCTTTATTATCTGAGATTATCTCATAATGCTTTTACTGGTCAGGTTCCTGGATTTAAGAATCTTAACAGTCTTAGATATATTTACTTGTATAATAATCAGTTTACTTCGATGGCAGAATTGGGATCTCTTCCTTCATTATATACATTTGAAGTGCATAATAATCAAATAACAGGTGAGATTCCTGACTTTAGTGCATGTCCTAATCTTTATTATTTGATTATGTTTAATAATCAGTTTGATAGTTATAAAACAGGAGCATTCTCTAAAAATTATAGAATACGTTATATAGATATATCAAATAATAATTTAAACCAAACAGCAGTGGATCAACTTCTTTCTGATCTATTTGATAATTGGTCTGATTATAATCGTGGAGGAGTTACTATTAATTTACGTGGAAATGATACTCCAAGTGAAGAGGGATTGGAGAATGTAACAATTTTAAGATCCAAAGGATGGTCAATTACGCTTAGTTAAAATGGCAATTGCAAACCAAGGCTATAGAGTCGATTTAAATTTAAAAGAAACTCCAACTGATATTCTAGCATTAGATAACCTTGCTGGTGCAGGTATTGCTGATGATTTAAGAAGACTTCAAAATAATTTAAGAAACACATCAAAGATTGGTTTTAATACTGTAGATGGTGGTGGATTTTATAATTCTTCATACGATAGACCATTAGAGATATCATCATTAGAATCAAATGGTACAGAGGAATTTTTGAGTGGAAAATTATATAGTAATACAACAATAACATTAGAAACAAATCCAACATATTTAATTAATTTTGGTGATTTGGTAGTAATACAAAATGTTACTGGTGGCGATATAGAAGGTTCAGGTACTACTGGTACGGGTCATACTATTTTTAATGGAGAATATAGTGTTACTGCAGTCGGAGTAGGGAATACTTTTATTAGATGTGTTAATGCAGGAGTTGCAGGTACAATAACAAATCCAAATATTTCATCTGCACAGTTATCAGTACGAGGATTAGATTTATTTACATATACAGATGATGATGTTGTTACTGTGAGTGCAGACGTTGTTATTAATACTAAAAATGATGCTGGTACATCGATTGCATCAACTACTTTAACAGCAGGTACGGATTATTATGTATGTGAATCTGATGGATTAACTAAATTTAAACTTTCTACTACAGGGTCAACAGCAACACAAGGTGTAAGTGTAATTAATATTACAGGCGCAGGAGCTGCTTCTACTTCTGTTACTCCAAATAATTTTCAATTCATTCGTAGAGATCCAGTAAATCAGGGAAATTTAATTAATTATATTAAACCTGATATAATGGATACGGAACATTTTAATTGGTTAGGTGGAAGTACTATTAATAATGCGATGAGTGAGACTCAATTAAATAATGAACTTTCTGAACTTCTTATTGGTGACAAATATAAAGGTA
>CEUX01037507.1_pt1 | contig 32167 bp, 48 predicted proteins | sample 531361 | NCBI WGS metagenome assembly CEUX01 (sample SAMEA2622736, study PRJEB7988) | marine metagenome | isolation source: saline water (ENVO:00002010), including
TTGCTCTGCTCTGTCATATTCCACCTGCTAAACAAGATGTTGTTTCCTTTTTCCTCGAAGGGACAAGATGCTGATTGGGGTTGGGTAGATTGGGCAGATTGGGGTCAAGGTGGGTTCAATTGCTGATAGAGGGCAGGATCATCCAAGGTATTGGGTTGATTGGGTAAAATCGCAGCGGGTGGGTAGATTGGGCAGCTTGGGTTCATTTTCCCAACCGCTACGCGCGAAACACTTTCCCCCACACCCCAGAAGATCGCGCGCACGGAACGCCTGCAGAATTGAACCCAAGCTGCCCAAGCTGCCCACCGGTGATGGCAAGTGGCTGATTTCACAGGACTTCGAGGGCGCGGACAAATCGCACGATTGAACCCATGTCTGGGCGCATTGGGCCCAATCGACCCATAATTCTTCGAAATGTGGTTGTGGGGGTGCGGGGTGCGGGCGGCGTGTCGCGCAGGATATGCCGCCCAAGCGGTCACTCGAGCGGCCTCGACGGGTCGTCCGGGCGAGCCGGGCTGGGAAAATAGGCTGAGAGAGGCGCGCGCTGGATCACAGAGGATAATCCCCGCCGCTGTCACCAGTGCCATCTTGGCGCGGGTAAGGCTGTCCATTCTTGTCGCGCGGGGCCGCATCATAGATCTTGCGGAAATCGGGGGTGAGGCAGATGCCAGACATCTTGGCGACACCGCTCTTGATCCGGTCAAAGGTCTTGCCATCGGAGCTGCGATGCTTGCCCGCCTTATCGTTCAACCTCCGGCCCGTGGTGTTTGGCGTCCAGGTCGACATGCCATTGAGCGCGAGCCACAGATTGAGCGCACGGCCCAGCTCGGCGGTTTCGATCCGGTCATCGCTGTTGCCGGTCACAAGGCAGCTGCTCGACAGGAACCGGCCCACAGGATCGCTGTCCTGCCGATATTCGTCGGTGGCTGCTGTGACCGCATCAGGCTCTTGCAATCCGCCCTCGAGATAGTCGACCAAGCCTTCGATCATCCAGTTGAGGATGCCCGAGCGCTCTTCCCAGAGCTTCTCGATCAGGTTCTCATCGCGCTCTTCTGGCGGGATCTTCTCGCCAAAGAGCACCAGCAGAACGCGGCGCCAAATACCATCATCCGTGCCACGGATCTCTGGCTTATGGTTGCCGCTGATGGTCAGCTTGAAGAACGGATGTGCCTCGACAAAGTTCTGGTTGAGCAGACGCACCAGCATGGCTTCGCCGCCGGTGAGCTCCTTGATCAACCCCTCCTGCAGGCGCTGGCCTTCCTCTGGCTCGGCCGCACGCACCATGCGCGCCCAGACCAGCGGGAAGATGTCAGGGGTGGCCTCACCCCCGCGCCGCCGGTTGTCGCCAGTGAAACTCTCAATCTTGGCCGAATGGGCATAGCCCGCCATCATGCGCGCGATCAGGTCTGTCAGGACCGATTTGCCATTCGCACCGTCACCATAGAAGAAAGCGAATTTCTGCACCCGCAATCCGGTCATCGACAGACCGAACCAACGCTGCAGAAAGCTCCGCATCTCTTCATTGGGCTGGATACGCCTGAGAAAGGCATCAAAGCGCGGGCAGGTCGCGTCGCGGTCATAGGCCACCGGCATCATCTTCGAGATGAGCTGCACCCCCTGCCCGTTCGGACCCGAGAGCTCGCGCCGATGATCCTCGGCCACCACGCTGGCGGTTTTGGAAAAGCCGCTGCCCCCGCCGCCCTCGACGCGAAACCGCAGCAGGCAGGTCTCGGTGTTGATCAGCAGGGGATCACTGTCGAGGCACTCGATCGGGCGCGACAGAGCCACAGTCGATTCCAGCGCCATGTTCTTGATCGCGCCCGAATTGCCCGCGGATTTGGCAAAGGTCATATGGCGCTGCCGGGTCGAGCCTCTGCCCCAAAGCTCGGAATTGAGCTTGCCACGCTCAGAGACCAGCGACTGCCGTTTCTCGGCCTGCTCGGCCTCTGACAGATCAGCATAGACTTGATCGAAATCGCGCAGATCGGCGTGGATCGCCTCAAGGCGCGCCACCCGGCGCTTTTCGGCATCGCTCAGCTCGAGATGCGGGATCTCGGCGAGTATCCTGTCCTGCACCTCCTGACACTTAGCACGCAGGCCGATTTCATCCTCATCGGGGGCCCAATGCCGGCCATCCCACTGGAACCAGCCGACGCGATGCACATGGCGCAGATCATCCCCGAAATAGAGCGCGAGACGCTTGCCATTGCCGGTGTCATTGAGAGGCAGCTTGGCCCCCTCGATCTCGGGCTGGGGCTCATCCGGGGTGCGGGGTGGCGGCAGATCGCCATCGCCCGCGCCGCCGGTGCTATCCTCGACGCGCGGAACCTGGTCAGGAGGGCCGAGCCCCTCAACCGGCGGCACGTCTTCGGCCTCGGCGAAGCGGCGGCGGATGTCGTCAGTCCCGTCCATCATGCCCGGCGCTCTTTTGCCCAGGCGCGGATCAGCGCGAGATAAGAACGCGTGGTCAGCGCCGAGGTCGAAACGCCCTCGAACTCACCGCCCTTGCGCAGCTCTGTCACCTTCGCCTCGATCCGCCATGGGTCCACAGTTTCCAGAAACTCGGCCACAAGATCACCCCGGGTGAGCCCGGCCTGATGCACAGCATGGGTCACCGGCACAAGAAACGGTGAGCCGTAGAAATGGGCATCCTGCATCGTACTGGCGGCCATCATCCCCTGAATGAGAACAGTGAGCGCCGGACCCTGACCCGCCTCTACAATCTTGCGCACAGCCGCCACGCAAAACACCTCACCCGGCACCTTGCTGGAGGCCGATTTCACATAGGTCATCATGCGCCCACCGCCGCGCGAAACTACGGCATCACACTGCAGCGCCCAAGGTTCGGCGGCGGCCAGGGCCGCTCGGTAAATCGCCAGCGGGGTGAGCGCCGTAACAGAACCATTGACCCACGAGAAAGATGCCGCCTGCTCTTGCAGGCTCATATCAACCACCAGCGCTGGCACATCCTTGATCCGGCAGAGCGCGGCGGCATGGGCGCGGTGCTGTCCGTCGATGATCGAGAACTGCCCCGGCCCCGGGCCGCGCGCGACCATGAGCGGCGCAAATCGGCCCCACCGAAAATTCTCAGCGATCTTGCGGATGTTCTTGCGCCCGCGCGTCACGATCGGGCGCTGATAGGCCTCATTGATAACCAGAGAGGCCACCGGCACCCATTCGAGCTGTGGCATGGGGCCCGAGGGCGCGGGCGGCTTGATCGGCTCGAGGATCTCTACAGGGCGCAGGGTCATCAGTTTTCCTCCTTCGGATCGCGGCAAAGCACATCATTGAGGTCGACGCCCTCGCCCGCGTGGACGATCTGGGCCTTGAGCCCCGGGCGCATGGCCATGGCACGCCGCAGCCCGCTCTCGAGCTTCGCGCGCGTGGCCTTGGGGTCGGAATCCCCGTCTTGGATAAAGATCAGGCGGCGCACCCATGGCGGCGGCAGAAAGGCTTCCGTGTCGGTCATGTCGGGCAGGCCGGAATGGCGCGTGCCCTGCACCTTCTGCATCCAGCCCGACATATTGCCGAGGCTCACACCAGCCCAAAAGGCAGCACGCGGTAGGACATTGGCCACCATGGCGCTCAGCGTGGTTTCGATCCCCTCGCCCATGATCAACGTGTCAGCGCCCTCGGGCTTATGCAGTCGGATCGCACCGCCCTTGAGGGAACCACGCACCATCTTGGCCGGAAAATCTTTGCCCTCATGGACAATCTTGACCTTGCGATGCGGTGGCTCGGCCGAGAACCAGGTCTGGTGGACGGCGTCGAGCTGATCGCGCATCGAAGGCGCGGCCGCAATCATGCACGGCCCGCGATGCAAGGTGATGTTTTCGCCCGCGATCTTTCGCACATAAGGGTGGTCGGGGATGCATAGCAGCGTGTCAGGCAACCCGGCGAGACGCTCTGGCCCGAGGCCGCGCGAGGCGAGATAACCGCGCAGCAGCTGCTGCGCCTCTTCCGAGCCGCGAAACCGCTCAGCTTGTGCCCATGTTTGTCGTGCGTGATTGATCGCCTTGCGGCGATATTTCTCGGCGTCCTCGCGCCGCTTCTGCTCAGCCCGCCGCGCGGCGGCTTGGCGGCGCTCAAATTCTTTTGGATCAACGGCAGCGGGTCGATCCCCGCATAGCCAACCCAAGGCATCCGGGAATGACAGCCCCATGACCTCGCGCACAAGCGCCACCTGATCGCCACCCTTCATGCCGCACTGGCGGCATTGGAACAGCAAGCTACGGCGGTTGATCCCGAAGCGATCCCGCCCTCCACAGAGCGGGCACGGACCGATAAATTCGGACCCGGTGCGCACCAGACCGGCAATGCCGAGACGCTCGATCACACCTTCGATCGGTAGGGTCTTGGCCTCGGCGAGGCGGGGATCGTCCTGAAAACTCATACGCGCTCAAGCACCCTGTCGGCGGCCTGCGTGCGCCACTGGTCGAGCCGGTCGGCAGCCACGGTGCGATGATAACGCTGCGCCTCATGGCGAAGACGGGACAGCGCCGCGCTGCGATCATGCGCAGCCACGCCCACCAGCGCCTCGGCGGCAACGCGCAGCGGGGTCAGAACATCTGGGGTCGCCGGAAACTCGCGCAGCACGTCGCGCAGAAGATCGGCCCAAACGTCGAAATCTTCGCGATCATACCAGCCCATTGCGAGGGTGGTCGCGACCGACACAAGACAGCCATGGGCGAGACGCGCGCCATTCATGCCAAATCCGCCCGGGCTTGCCATGCGAACTCGCGCGGCGATGCTGGTGTCGGCGCAGGGATTCCCGCATCGTCCATCCAGTCATTGAGGAACTGCTGCAGAGCCCCTCCTGCCCCGCGTGGATCATGATCACAGAGCTCGAGAAACTCGGTCACGGCGTTGGCAACCGGGGCGCTACCAGGATGATGGCGCATGGCGCTGCGTGCCAGATCGAGGCGCACACGCTGGGGCACCACGCCCTGCCGCGCCTGCAGGGCGGCCGCCGTGGCGGTCAGCCCAAAGGATATGAACGGGCTGCCGCTCATGCCTCGGCCTCGGATCGCAGCCATTGGGTTCGGCCTGCACTCAGCGGCGCTTTATCCAGATCAGGGCGCTTGCCGACCGGGGCCGAGCCCCGCAGCCGATGCCAACGGGCCAGCAGGACGCGCTCGGCCACCCCCCATTGACGGGCAAGCGCCTCGATCCGCGCATATTTCCCCGCGGCCTGCAGGAGCTGCGCGTCATGTTGCGTGGTCCAGCTTACCGGAAGGCGGGCAGATAGGGCGAGGCGGCTCATGCGACCGCCCCGCATGCATAAAAAAGGTGCGACGGGGTCAGGGAGGATTGCCCCGGCTTGGAGAGGACCGGGCCCCGCCGCACCAGCCGACAGGAACCAACCGCCCGATAGGTTCCGGCCAACAGGGAGAGAAAGGTGCCCCGGCGCGAGCAGACGCGGGTGTCCGGGGCACAAGGCTGGCGCCGCGCGGCAAAAGGCCCACAGGCAAGGGGCCAAAACGCAGACGCCAAATCCCGCCGCTGGGATAGGACTGGACGGCGGCGGGAATGGAAAGACAGGCGCGCCATCATGCGGCGCGGTCCAGATGTGTGAGAGCGTGAGCCAAGAGGCGATCTGGGTGGCTCGCAAACTCGAGCATCACCTTGTCGCCCGTGGGCCGAGATACGCCAGAGAGCCAGTTGCAGGCGGTCTGGAAGGTCACCCCAAACATATAGGCCACGGTCTCGGCGCGGCCATAATGGCAGCGCAGGTAATCGGCCCAGATGTCGGCAAATTGGACCCGCATCCGATGCGGATCATAAGCCGGCCGCGCCTTTCCCCGGTGCGCCGCCAGGTCAAAAACATTGTCACGAGCGTTTTGCGTGCGCGGCTGCGCAGATGGCCCCGGGGGCACATCCGGCGATTGCGCTGGAAATGAAAGGATCGAAGACGATGGAAGTTTCATGCGGCGTCCTCCGAAGTGGGGGTATGCAACTCGACGATCAGCTCAGCTGTGACCTCGAAGCCCCGCTCTCTCGCGGCGATCAAGATCGTGTGGTGATAGCGCGGGGGAATAGACCCGGTCTCAGGCCACTTGTGGACCTGACCCGTCGTGACCTTCAGCCTCGGGTTAAGGCGGCAAATGTCCTCGGCCAACGACGCTCGGGTCGGCCACAGGTTCACCAAATCTCGGATGCTCGAAACAGTGCTCATGGCAATCGTAATACTGGAAGAAATTTCCAGCCGTCAACCGTGGAAATTAATTAGATGGAAATTTTTTCCAACTATCTGCCATCTACACCCCATGGGAAAGCCACAGAACATGCCTAAAATTGACATGCCCGGCGTCGGCAGGCGGCTCGAGGCTTTGCGCCTTGCGCTCGACCTCAACCGGCGCGAGTTCTCCGAAAGCTTCGGCCTCGACCCGAGCAGCTACACAAAGACTGCAGAGGGCGAGAAATCCCTGCGAACACAACACGCCTTCGCCATAGCGGAAAGGTGGAGTGTAAGCATGGATTACCTGTTTCGAGGCCGCCTATCCGACATCCCGGACCACCTCCGAGAAGCCATTCTGAGCCACCTAAACGGCCAGGATTGATAGGCTAGATCTATCGACAGATCGAATGCACCGCACAGGGCGAAAAGCGCCCTGTCGTGAAGCCGTGCGCTTAGGTCGGATGGAATCAATTTCATATTTTCTTACAGAATCGTTGTTTCTAACGGATCGCACGCTTGCATGAGGTGGAAGAATTTTCCAGTTTTTTGTTGACACTGGAAATTTTTTCGAGTTACCCAAGTGGCAATCAAGGAGGCAACAATGTCAAAACTGCACACTTTCGACACCGCTGGCTTGAATGCCGCTAAGGCCATTGTCAGCAACCCGTCCGACTATGCCGGACACGCGCAACTTCGTCTCGACGCCTATGCGGCCCTGGTCGCGGCGCGGGGCGGCGTATTCCGCGCCGAGAACATCCCGCAAATGATGCCCGTCGAGGCTGCGCCCGACCCCGAGCGTAGCGAGCTCGCCCGCGCCATCAATCGCGCACAACCCGCCATCAAGGCCGCTGCTGATCGCCTGCGCGGGCGGGGTGGAGACGCGGCATGAGCACCCCCATGACCAGCGAAGAGCGCCGAGGCTACGACCGTGCGCTTGACGATCTGGCCAGCTGGTCCCGCGAGATCGCGGACCAGACCCGCGCCACGCGTGAGCTCAGCGCCCATGCCAAACAGGCGGTGACCGAGCGCATGCATGCGGTCGATTCCATGGCCCGTGCGCTCAAGCTCGGCTTTGGTCCGAACGCATCCGAACCAGTCCAGCGCCCCTGCGCCTTCTGGCACGATGACACGCTCGCCTGCGGTCGACCCGGCGGCTGCCGCCACGACCCGAGCACCGGGTGCTGCACATGACACTCTGGGTGCGCCTTCTCTGTCGCTTTGGGCGTCACGACTGGCGCGACAGTTCGCGGATGCCCGAACGGGTTTGCCGCCGATGCCACATGCGCCGTGGCCACTACTGAGCGCACAAGTTTCCGACCGGGGCCGTTCCGGGCACACTGTGATCCCCGCCCGCCCCGCCACCACTCACATTCCGGCCAGGAGAACGGCCTGCCGGAGCCCCTTTCGGAGGCAGGCGCATGGCCGATCTGATCTACTTCCTGTTGATGTGCATCACCCTCTTCATGGCCGTGGGCGTGTCCGTCTTTGCGCTATTCGGCGGTGCCAGAACCGAGGAAGAGCCGGGCACCCCCGCCGCAACCGATTTTGAACGCGGCATGATGCGCGCCCTCGATCGCATGACCCGGATGGGCGAGTGATATGGACGGCTCCGACCTTCTTCCCTTTCCCGCCCCGCCGCTCCGCCACAAAGGTGGCGAGATCATCGTCGACAGTTTCGCAGGCGGCGGCGGCGCGTCTACGGGCATCGAATTGGCCCTTGGCCGCAGCCCTGATGTGGCGATCAACCACGACCCCGTGGCCCTGTCCATGCACGAAGCCAATCACCCGAACACCCGCCACCTGATCAACTCCATCTATGCCGTGGACCCGGTTGAGGCCACCGGCGGGCGGCCCGTTGGGCTGGCGTGGTTCAGCCCGGATTGCAAGCACCACAGCAAGGCGAAGGGCGGGAAGCCCGTCTCGAAGAATATCCGTGATCTCGCGTGGGTGGTGGTGCATTGGGCCGAGCGCGTGCGACCTCGCGTGATCATGCTCGAGAATGTCGAGGAATTTCAGGATTGGGGGCCGCTCACCGCCGAGAACAAGCCCGACAAGGACCGGCGTGGCGAGACCTTCCGTCAGTGGGTGAACCGGCTGCGCCGCCTCGGCTACAAGGTCGCATGGCGCGAATTGCGCGCCTGTGACTACGGCGCCCCAACCATCCGCAAGCGACTATTTTTGATCGCGCGATGCGATGGCCGGCCAATCGTTTGGCCCGAGCCGACACATGCCGCGCCCGACAGCGACGATGTGGCAGCGGGGCTCAAGAAGCCATGGGTGCCAGCAGCCGCGATCATTGATTGGTCCCTGCCCTGCCCGTCGATTTTCGACACCAGCGAAGAGATCAAGGAAAAGCACGGGCTGCGCGCGCAGCGCCCGCTCAAGGATGCCACCATGCGCCGCATTGCGCGCGGCGTCATGCGCTATGTGATCGAGGCCGCCGAGCCCTTTGTCGTGACCTATGGGCAGCACGGCGGCGCGAACCGATCCGGGCTTGCACCGCTCCACACCATCACCGCCAGCACCAAGGACCAGAACGCCATTTGCGTGCCGACCTTGGTGCAAACCGGGTATGGCGAACGGCCCGGGCAGCAACCGCGCGTGCCGGGGCTCGACAAGCCTCTGGGCACCATCGTTGCTGGCGGCGGGAAACACGCGCTGGTCTCGACCTTCCTCGCCCAGCACAACGCCGGGCCACGCATGGAAAGCAACGCTGGCCGCGCCGCGACGGAGCCGCTCAGCACCCTGACCACGCGCGGCACCCAGCAACAGGTGGTGGCCGCGCATCTGATGAACATGCACGGAAGCCATCGCAGCGCACGCACCCTGGGCGATCCTCACCCGTCCATCTGTGCGGGCGGCCAGCATGGCGCGTTGGTGGCCGCGTTCTTGCAGAAATACTATGGGCAAGGCGTCGGCCAGACTCTCGCGGATCCGTGCCACACGGTTTCGACGCGCGACACCTTCGGGCTTGTCACGGTCGACATCGACGGGACCACCTATGCCATTACCGATATCGGGATGCGGATGCTTACCCCGCGCGAACAATTCCGCGCACAGAGCTTCCCCGACAGCTATGAGATCGACCACGGCGCGCAGGGCGAAACCCTCACCAAAACCGCCCAGACCCGCATGTGCGGCAATTCCGTGCCCCCGGTTATGGCCCAAGCCTTAGCCGCGGCGAATTGTGCCGACATGGCTGGCGCAGAAACCGGCGCGGCCCGGCAATCCAGTTAATCCATGGAGATTCCGATGCTCTTTGACAAAGACGACCTACCACGGGCGGCGCCGGTGAAGCGGATGCACGTCGCAGACGCGGGACATGGGATGATCGAATTCGAATGCCCGCATTGTGGATACAAAAGCGGGTGGATCACAGACGAATGGACCGTGACAGAGAACCAGCGCGGACACCCATGCCCTCGCTGTAACCCCAAGTCCAGCTAACCCAGGAGGCCGACATGGCAGAACAAACAACCAAACTTCTTGCTGCAGCCAGCCAACTTTCAGGAGCGACCTGCGACCTGATCGAGGCCGCGCGAGAAGGCGATGTGCAGCCACACGACAACGTCGGGTCCGGCGACACCACTACAATCGTTGCGGACGGGCTGCGCCTGATCATCGAGGCGACAGACGACACCGATGATACCGATGCGTCAAGCAACCAACTGCATGGCGCTCTGATCCGTTTTTTGGAGGATCGAGCATGACCCAACCATCCCGTGACAGCCGACTGGCCATTGAAGCTGCGAAGCTGATCCTCGACGGGCGCGATCCGGTGAAGGATCGAGCGCAGGTTCTCATCACGCTCGACCACACCATCGCCACCCTTCTCCTGGTCGCCATGGACCGCGATCCAAAGAAGGCCGTGCAGATGTTCACCGAGGGCACCGTGCCCCACGTTGAAGAGCGGATAATGCTTTTTGCTTCCAAGTCGATCTGAGCCCGGAGGCCCCATGACAGACCCATTCGCCACTGTTGTCCGCCTTATGTGGATTGATGACCTGATTGAGGAAGAAGGCCAGATCCAGCGCAGCGACATCGCCCGCGCCTTTCGCATGTCTATTCAGCAGGCCAGCCATGATCTTCGCAGATACATGCAGCTGAACCCTCGCCGGATCGCCTACGACCCATCGCCGCGCTGCTACATACAGGTCGAAGGATCGAAAGCTCTGTTCAAGCGCGGCCACCGCTGCGCAGCAGCGGACATCGTATCGGCAGTGGCAGACCATTACCCCACCGAATGACAGTCCACTTGACCTCGAAAGGAGACCACCAATGTCGGAAATCAGAAAACTCCCTCGCGAACAATGGCAGGCAAATATCGCATGCGGAAATTTATATGTGATGTTCGCAGCCAATGTTCTCGAGGACGGGTCCGAATGGGCCCACTACGCTGTCTTTCCGCTTTCACCCGGCCCGGCGCAAAACCCGATCAGCATCGAAGACCTCGACGGCGTCGAGCTGCGCATCAATAGCGGCGCTTCATGATCCAGCCATCCCACCTGACCTGATCGAGGACAGAAACGGAGATCCTCATGACCCATGATTTCACCCCCCGCCTGATGGCCGCTCGTGCCGCCGCGAAGTTTCTGGGCATCAGCGAAAGCAAGCTGCGCACACTCGCGATCCCGCGCAAAACCTTTGGCGGGAATGTGGTCTGGGATCGCGCAGACCTTGACGCTTATGCGGACTCTCTGCCCTATGAAGGTGGAGAGGGACTGGCGACATGGGACAACAGCGGCGAGGCCGACGACATATGGCGCGCAAATTGAAAGGTTTGCGCCGCTATGAAGAGGCGGGGCAATACAAGATCAAACACCGGGCGAGCGGCATCTCCATGCCCGCCCATCTGGCCGAGGATCATCCCGAATTTCTCGAAGCCTATCTGGCCGCTGAAAAGGCGGCACAATCGGGTCAGCCCCGGCGGCGGCAGAAGATCACACCCGGCAGCATCGAGGATGTCTTTCGGCAGCTCGCTCTGAGCGACAAATGGAAATCCTTGTCGGACATTTATCGCGGCCAGATGGATCGCCATCTGCGCGCCATATGTGCCACCCAAGGCGGTCGCGCTGGCCGCGTGCCAATCACCGCCATCAAGCCCGAGCATATCGCGATCGACATGGACCGGCTCAATGGCCACGATGCCAATGCACGGCGCAAGGCCTGGTCACTGCTGATGCGCTTCGCCGTCTCCAAGCGCATGCGCTTCGATAACCCCGCCGCTGTCGTGGCGAAGATTGAACTCGCCCCGCACCAGCAGCACCCCTCCTGGACCGCTGAGGAAATCACTATGGTCCGGGATCGCTGGGCCATCGGCACCGATCAGCGCCTCGCCTTCGAACTGCTATTCTGGACCGGCGCCCGGGCAGGAGATGTCCTGCGCATGGGAACGCCGATGCTCGACCGGCACGGCTGGCTGACCTTCCGTCAAAGCAAGACGAAACGACCAGTGGCCGTCCCTGTATTCCGCGACCCCCCAGCTTTTGCGAACCCCGAGGACCAATTGCAGCTGAGAGCAGCGATCGAGGCCTCGCCCAAGCGCCGCGATCTGGTTTGGCTGACCACCGAGGCTGGCGCGCCGCGCAGTGTGAAAGGTGGTCGACAATGGCTCAACGATGTTTTTCGAGCGGCCGACGTGGTCGGTAAGACAGCACACGGCCTGCGCGTCACACGCGCGATCCTGCTGGCGGAAGGCGGCGGCCAGAGCGAGCAACGCCGCGCATGGCTCGGCCATGTCACCGACTCCGAGGCCGCGCATTATGCCCAGGCTGCCGACCTGCGGCGAGTACTAGGCGAAACGGACGGGGAACGAAATTTGTTCGACGTTACCGAAATCGAACAAAAACGCACCATAAGTGATTGATTTTAGTGGAAAAAAATTTCGCATGGCGATCCCGGAAGGAATGTTTACACCATTGAAATTAAACCAGATTCCGAGATCTCGAACAAAAGTCGCCACTAACGATTTCAATACCTTACATGGTGCATTGTTCGACATTTTGCAGACAGAGGATCAATCGTAAACACCGGGGCGCTCGAGAGCGCGGCGCGTGCCGGGCGGAACCCAGTGCAGAGCTGCGCCATCGACCGGGCGCCGGGTCCAGACCAACCAGCAGAAGGCCACCTTTTCGCCCCCGGCGGTCAGCTCGTCACAAAGCTGAACGACATAAGCGGGTTGGTCGGTGTTAAAAACATCGTGCCACGCCGCCGGATCAGCCAAACACGTATTCTCCACAAGCACCGCCAAACTGCCACTACAAGACCGGGCGCGCCTCACCACGGCCTCACCCCGACATTCTGGCCAGACTGTGACCGTCCAGGACGTGCGAGGCGGCGGCGGGCCGAAGAGATAATCCTCGATCGGGTAGCCCGCGCCGTAGTCGTGAACATCCGAGGCAATCACCTGGTCGAAATACTCGGCCAGCACCTTCGCCATATGGCCACGATTAGGTGCAGGCTCGCGCACGCTGTCCAGTGGTCCGATCAAGCCTCTGGCCTTGAGGAACTCGCATAGAGCTCGCGTGGCCCATGGCGGTGTTGGGAAATCATCGAGGCTCTTGTGCGGCTCATGGCGCTGCTGCCGAACCGCGCTCGATATGTTGCCCTGCATGGTCACTGGTCGGGCTCGCCGGTCTGCATGATGATGCGCGCGCCGTGCTGCAGGGCGATCCATGCGCCCGGCTCGGCCCCGGCCACCAAGTCATCGAAGGCAGGGCGCGCCGAAGCGAAATCGCGAAAAGGGTGATCCTCGAGGATACTGCCGGCCGCGTTGCGGATGACGATGCGGTGGTTGACGTGCAGCTTGCCCATATCATGAGGCCCCTATTCGGCTTCGGCGGCGAAAGCGATGGGACCAAAGCACCACCACGTCACTATTCGATTGCCCTTGTCGTCCACCCTATGCTGCCGACCAAGACGCCATAATTTCAGGTTCAAGCAAACTGCCGTCAAATACCACATTATATAGCCCCCATGTCCTCACTCCTAATAATCTTAATTCTATTCTCCGAAAATATCTGCGCGGGTTGGTGCGCCGCAGAGTTCTAGAAAAGATCTACACAATTCACTTAGAGGACCGTAAACAGGAACCTTTCCGAGGTCGCTTTCTTCGCCATAACGAAGTCTATTTGAGACAAGAAGGTCCGAAATAATTTCAAGCACTTTCTCGTTAACCTTATCTGAGGCCGCCCCCCTATCGGCGCAAGTTCTCCAAAGACTGAGTAGGTCGTGTTTATGTGCTTTTACATCCTTTTCCGGCACCCCATTATCCAACAGATAAGCCTTTAAAGACAGCTCGATTGAGTGAGCACACAACGTCATAACCGGTGGTGGCGCCGCAGCCTCATATCCAGGAAAAAAGCCAATTACCTTATCGGCTGCCTCAGCAGCTTCAAAGTTAAGCTTTGCTAAATATTTATAGTAGCTTGATCGGCTCGTTTGATCGACACTGAACATCGCCCCTCCTACTAGTGCTGAATTTCGATACCAGCTTCGCCCGCTGCCATGGCAATGAAGCGGCGGATAACCCTACCGTCAGCCCAGGTTTTCTCCGCCAAGTGCAGAACCCATCCAAGGATCTGTTCACTTGTTTTGCATTTATCCAACGGGATGTTGTACTCGGACGGCGCCCCGCACAGTTCATTAAGGTCAATGACTATGTGACCTTCCTTGACAAACATAGCACGCTCCATTTTCGCGCGCTCAGTCCAAGCGCTTTCCAATGATTCCTGATAGCTGCTCAAATTATACTCTCCTTTTCAGACCTTGCTGCGTAGTGCTCTTGCAATGATCGGGGCCACAGACTCCGCAGTTATTCCGCGCTCCCTACAGTAGCTTGTAGCAAGCCAAGCAGATAATTCCTTTTGCCCCTTACTCGCGTTACAGCCACAACAGCAAAGAGCAATGTTCTCACGAGAAATCAGACTTGCATCGTTAATTATGTGTTCCCAACTGGGCGAACGCCGTCGTGAAACACTGGGCGAGACGAATGGTTCACCGCAATAGACACAAGCCGTGTCCCTTTCCCGCACCTCTTCCTCGAGCCAGCCTGGAATGTTCCACTTATTTGCCATCGCTGCTCTCTGATTTTGGATTGCGCAATTCGGAAGGATGAAAGTGCCGCACGGTGCGCTTGACTTCCAGCTTAGGCGACAGCCTCCTCAACTCATCAGGACGCTCATAAAGCTGAAATAATAAAACCAGCACATTCGCCATGAAGACCGACCGGACCGAAACGGAAGATAGATCTGAACCTGCAAACTCTAAGGATCGACACCGATCTGCTATCCTCTCTGTCTCAAAGGACACCTTACGAACATGAGCAAAATCGTTTCTTATTCTTCGGATTTTCTCCAGATCCCGATACTCAGGGTCTGAAATTAACCCTAAGGAATGACTGAGCGATATCTTTGCAGAGAAGGTAGATATTGGGCCACTGCTGGAGAAGCTATTTCTTTCGTGAGTATTGCGCTGAAAGCTGGACTTAAGAAGGTCTTCAAGAACTCCTTCAAGAACAGCTGCTGAGACGATGGCGGCCCCCCTGTCGCTTTCCCGCTGTATCTCCTCGATTAGCTCACTAAAATCCTCGTAGTCACCATTTTCGTCGCCCTGGATTCGAAAGAGCCCGCCAGGAACATCCTTATCTCCGAAAAAAAGTAGCGCAACCAAACTCCAACTCCTCCTTTACTGGACCCAATCGATCCATACACCGGCAGCCGTCACGACGACCGACACAGCAACCGCCACCGCTGACCAGCGCGTCCAGTTTGCAGCTTTGATTTGCGCCTCAGCCACCGCCCTGTGAACAGTTAGCTCTCGGCGGCGGAACTCCATTGTGTGCCGATAGTCCTCCATCGAGCCCGGCTGTCCGCCAACTTGGGCTAGCTCTTCATCCGTGAATTCTCTAAGCGCTTTGGGCACCCGACCTCTCCTACTTGGATTCTATTTCCGTCTTAGCGACACGCCGCGCATCCTTGAACAAAGAGGGTTTCAAGTAAGGGGAGATAGCCTCAAAATATCTGATATGCTGCTTGGGATCCCAGTAACGATCGCCATTGGGGGAAGAAGGGGTTTCGAACCCGAGTAAACGCAGCTCGGCATAAAGAGCCGACAGTTTGTGGGCCAAAGGCGCGTTCTGCCCTCTCCTGCTATCGGCAAACAACCGCAGCTCGCTCTCCATCTTGTTAACATTTCCAGCTATCAAATATAGCGACATGGAACGTTTAGATTGAGCACGACCTCGGGCATTCAATTGCCAATCGAAGACCTTCCACGACAGAAACACGCCGGAAAACACAAACACCACCAGCCCGAGATAAGATATCCACTGGATGGGCCAAGGCGCAAACCAGACAACGGCTCCGGCGCCCGCCGCTCCGAGCAAGACACCGCTATCTCCATCTTTCAGCGCGTCGATTAGATTTGGAATGCCAGACTGCATTGCTTCACCCAGAATTACGTTTGCGAAACCCGCTCTGCTAAGCGGCATTGGCGGCGCGATCCACCATCTCGAGAAGCTCAGCGACTTTATCGCCGGGCACCGATATGGGTCAAACCTCAGCAGAACCGCCGCGTTCTGCCACCATGGTGGCGATCTTCTCGTTTTGTGCCAGATGTCCTAGACGGGCGCGCAGCACCTTGTCCTTGGTGCGCAGCGCGACATGACCGCCATCCTTGAGCACGATCAGATAGGAACTCTCGGTGCGGCGCCGGCCACCGATGGCCGCACCAGCCAGGAACCCTATCCCGCCGGTGAGGACACCGCCGATAATCGCCCCCGCCGCCGCACCGCCCGCAGAGCGGTATTTGTCCTCATCGATTTCTGACACCGAGACGAAATCCTCTTCGCCAAGTTTCGAGCTGCCAAAGAAGCCCGTGATCACCTTGATCCTCACACGGCCCATCATGCTGGTGGATAAGGCGGGCTGCCCCTTGCCAAAGGAATGGTCGATGATCTTGGTCATGTCAGGAGCTCCAATGCAATTTGATCAATGCCCCAAAACATGCCCGATCTTCATGATCCTGTCGAGATACACGCTTCCGAGACTTTCCCCGCCTCGGCCGCAGCGAGGATGCAATCTGTGGCGATGATTTGCCCATTGGCTCGATCGAGCGCCTGCACATGGTCGGTCAGGATCACTCCCACATCTGCCAGCGTCTCGGCGCGCCGCTCGGGCACCGTGACCGGCTGGCGCAGCGCCTCGGGCACGTCGGGCACGATATTGCGATATTCAATCCTGGGCGTGCAGGATGCGATCCAGAAGAGCGCGGAAATCGTCAGGAAGCGGCGCATCGAAATCTCCTTTTCGGAAGGCGTCTTTGACCTGTTCATATTCGGCGGCGGCAGCGGCTTGTCTCGCCGCCTCGGCGCGGGCTCTCTCAGCGGCAGCGCGCGCTTGGGCGCGGGATTGCTCAAGAGCCGTCACAGAGCGCGTCAGGCTGGCTTTATCCGCGCGCAGGCGGTCGACGGTGCCAGACTGCCACCAGAGGGCCGCACCGAGCCCCAGAATGGCGGCCAGCGCGGCGATGAGGGCATAGCGCGTGATCATGCTGCAGCGAGTCTGACTGCTGGCATCTCTGCCCGGATCAGCTCGCGCAGCCGATCCCCCACACGCACCGGATCGCCCGGCACGTCCATGTCCGGTAACCAGGTGATGTCCCATTTGTTTCGCTGCCAAACGCCCAGCGTTGGCTGAACCTCTGCATGGGTCAGCACCGTCCAGCGCGACACCGGGATGCGATAGGTCAGGCAGAGGTCTGCGACCTCGCGTGCAAACGCCGCTACCATCTGCTCTGTGATGGGGGCACGTCCGGGTTTGAATGGCCGCTCCTGCGCCCCCGCCATGGCGTCCAGCGCAACGCCGATAGACCCTGTATTGAGCGCTCGCGTGTGGGCTGCATAACCCCCCGAGATCCGGCCGTTCGCCTCGGGGCGGTAGAGCCCCGCATATGTGCGCGCGTCTTGGCCGATGATCAAATTGTAATGTTCGCGCTCAAGCTCAATGACGCCTTCGGACCCTGCGGTCCAATGACCGATGACACGACACAGGCCGGAAGGATGAAAATCAGCCTCAATGCGCCGCCCGTATTGCCGTCTGAACGCGGTCATGCCCCGGCGCGTTAAACGCCCCATCTGACCATCGAGGGGGCCAGGATCGATGCCATAGGCCAACAGACGGCACTGAATATCAAAAGGGGTCATTTGCGCCTCCATCTGGCTTTGGTGAACACGCAGCCCGGATAGAACGGTGCGGTGAAAATCGAGTATCGCCCTCGGTGCGGCTCAGGGATTGTCAGGTGCCGCGCCTTGAGGATGTGCCAAAGGCCAAGGAGCAAGATCAGATTGACGACCAGATTGATCGGCCCGGGCCCGACGCGCATGACGAGATCCGCGTTGATCCGCCAAGCGACATCCCAAACAAAAAGACGTGGAAATGCAGAGAGCGCACAGATAGCAAGACCGCGGGCCAGATACCCGGCGGCGCTGCGCCCCCAGAAATCGAGATGCGGCATGAAGCCCCGCGCAGCCAAAACGCCGGCACACAGCAGAATGGCGGCCAGAAAGAGATTAAGTGTCGCCAGCATTCCGAGGCTCCTTTGCTTTGAGGGTGAGAAGCTCATCGAGCGCACGTTGCAGGCTTTGGCGCTGCTGTTTGATCAGAGCCAACCGGCGCTCTTCGAGCGCGAGTTTCTCGGCTGATTCCCGGATCTTCTTTCTTGCCTTCCAGGGGAGCCGGATCATAGCGAACGCCCCCTGATGGCCTGCTCCAATTGTTTCAGGGTGCTGAGCACATCCTGCTCGCGCCGCACTGCATCCTTGGCGTGATCATTGCTCTGCTCGATCAGGCGATCTGTCAGCGCCTCGGTCCTATTGCGTTCGCGCACCCACGCCCATGCCAGCCCGGCGATGACGGCTGAGGACAATCCCCCACCGAGCTGGTCGATGATCGCGATCCAGTCCATCAGACGAGCTTCTTGATCCGAACACGGGCATAAAGCTCCGCCTCGCCTGCAATATTCGCGTAGGTCCCTGCCCCGTTGGCACGGGCTGTCTGCACGTACTGCTCAATCGAGATATTCTCGGTAGATGCGAGGGTGAAAGTCCCGGCAATATTTTGCTGTGCGTAAAAGCTGCCATTGTTCAGGTTCATCCCTGCCCCAAGAATAAGATCACCGGAGACGCTTCCTGCGACCTTCAATCGGCAGACCCCCACGAAGCCAGTAGCGATATTCGCATCAATCTCGTAGGTGCCCGCAGGCAGCGAAATCAAATTGCTTGCGAGACTGGCCCCGGAGATAGTGTTTCGCTCGATCGTATTCAGCTCACGAACATTGTAGCCTGTCACAACTGTCTGGCTTGCAGTTCCTTGCGGCTTGATGTCTGTGACAATTATCTCCTGACCAACGGCGGCGATGATTGCCTGCTTAGTCCGAAGAGGGGTCATCACCTTGGTGTTGTCGGTGCCTGCCTCGGCCTCAATCTGGGTAGCGATCATTCCACTGTCGAAGAACTGCTTCCAGGCGGTAGGGGTGCCGCCAGCGCCGGAAACCCGATAGAACGCTTTGGAACCGTCCAAAAGTATCATGACCTGAGACGTATAGGTGCTTCCCGCGCGCCCAGTGGTGACATAAGCGGTGGTGCCAGCAGGGACGCCCGGCGGCCACGTTCCTGTGGTAGTGTTGTTCACTACACCCGAAACGGACTTTTGGGTGCTGAAGTTATCCAGATTACTGATCACAAGCCCCGACGTGGCTCCGTCTCGGCCCCACCCGAAATCCTTGGGCTCAGACGGAATGTCGCCAAAATCCAGCCCGGTTCCCGAGGCATTCACTTTGAGCAACTTGCCCGCCTTGCCCGCAATCGGCGGCAGATCACCGGCCTGCGCCGCTGCCACTGCCGCATCCGCCTGCTCATTCACAAAATCAGCCAGAGCATCCATGTAATCGACCAGCGGCTCGAAGAACTCGATATTGGCCTCGGCCCGATCTTTGAACGTGTCCGGCTCACTACGCAGCGCCGGGGGTGGCACGACAGGTTTGACGGGTTTAGACATCAGACAACTCCTTGAACTTCGATTGCAATTTCGGCGTAATCCGCGCCGACATAGACCTCGCGATAACCGCGATAGAACCCGTAACCGATGGCCGCGAAATCGGTGCGATCGCTGGCAATCCAGACGGCCGGCACACCGCCGCGCAGCCGCATGAAAGACTGGACAAGAGCGAAGAGGCGGGATCGGTCGACAGAGACGCTGAAATCGAACACGCGCGTGGCCGGGCGCTGCACCGTCTCCAAATCGCCGTAGTCATCGACCTGGACATATGAGAAATCGAGCCCGGAGAACCCGGTGCCATCCTGTTTCGTCTGGCCCATCTCGGTCAGCTGGCCAAAGACGATCTGCCCCGCCTGCACATCGCCCACCGACCGGCTCAGCGTCACCACGATCCGCGGCGTGCCGAGCACGGGCAGATCAGTCAGAACGAACTCGGTGAGCGGCGTGATCGGCCCGGTGAAATACGCCAGCCAATCGATGATGGCCGAATTGTCCTGCATCTCGACCGTTTCATCATAGAGCTTTTCGGCCCCGGAATAGACCTCCACCCGAGCCTCGCTTGCGAGGATCTCGAACCCGGCAATTCCGCCGATGAACTCATTCGGCGTGAGCTCGACCTGGATCGATCCGGGGTTGGTGGCGATGCGCGACGGTTTCTGATCGAAGAGCCGCCAGGGATTGGTCGCGCTGATCAGCTGCCAGTTTTGCGGATCGGGGTCTTCAATCAACGGGTCGGCCAATGCGGCCATCTCGAGATCGGGATCATTGCCCGTGTTGTCGGGCGTCAGTGAGCGATAGACGGAATGTGTCGCGGTGCTGATCACCATAGCGCCCCGCGCATAAGTCGTGGCACCGCTCCACTCGGCATAATCATCCTCTGGGATGTTGATGTCGGTCAGCGTGGCCTCGGTGACCTGAAACGGGATCAGAACCTTCATGACGTCACCCCCAGGTTCGCCCGCCGGGTCTCCTGATAGAGCTTGTCGGAAAGCCGGGCGTTGTTGATGTTGCCCTCTTGAATGGCCCGCACCACGTCGCGCAGCAGATCATTCGTGTCCTCTGCCGTACGGATTTCCTCGAGCGTCGCACGATACCCATCGGCCGAGGCCGCGTAGGCCGCGTCTGCCGAGGTGCGATAGAGCGGGCTGTCAGAGAGACTGCTTGTCAGAGCATCCGCGCCTTGCACGATCTCGGCAAAGGCCGGGGCAAGCTTGATGAGCTCAGCGGTCAGCTCGTCATCGCCGAGGCTGTTGGCCTCATCCACCAGCGACCTGAAAGCAGCGCGCGTGCGCGGCAGGGCCTCGATCCCGAGATCCGCGAGGCTCGCGGACAGCAATTCCGTGGCTTTGGCCGTCCGCTCCGCATCGCTGTAGAAGCCTTGGTAATACGCCGCCGTGCTGCTGGTGAACCCCTCCAGACCGCCAAAAAGGTCGACCAGGCTGCTCGCCGCGTCGGCTCCTATCAGCCCCACATCCTTGAGCTGCAGGCCGAGCAGGTCGAAAGCCCCGTTCACCCCCGCCAAGCTCGAGCTCAGCCGTTCCAAGGTATCGAAAGAGCTTTCCCCGGCACGCGTGAACTCATCGCTGGTCAGCACTCGATCAGCCATGCCGGTGGCCAGCTTGTCGAGTTCGGCCTGCAGGTTCTCTTCCAGCGTTTCCGCATGAGGCCCGCTGGCCCAGATCGTGAAGGCCTCACCCGCGAAGCCATCGATTGCGTCCGAGGCGAGGCCGAGCGTATCTGCCATGCTTCTCACGCTGTCAGCAAGGCCCGTCGCGGTATCGTCGAGCATCTGCTGCATCTCTTCCTCGAGCGGCTTGTAAACCGTCTTCGAGCTTTTGAACGCGCCACCCTTGTAGAAATCAAAGGACTGCACATCGGCGCCATCGGCGCCAAGACTGCCGCGCACACCGCTGCCATAATAGCTGCGGCTGAATGCTTTGCTAAGCGCAGAGGCGGCCAGCGCCACGGCCCCGATCACCGGTGCCGCCGCGCCAATCGCACCCGCGATCGAGGTCAGGGTCGGGGCAGCGATGGCCGCACCGATCTGGCCGCCAATCGAGGCAAGCCCCATACCGAGCCCGCCGCCCGCACCGAAGACTGCGCCAATAGTGTTGGACAGCCCGCCGATAAAGGCGCTGCCGATGCCGCCGAGACTGCCGAAGATGCCACCGCCACCGCCGAGGCCGCCGAGACGACCACCGCCGCCGCCACCGGACTGGACAAGACCACCCAGAGTGCCACCGCCCGAGAACCCGACATTGATCGGGATAGAGGTCGACCGTGCCGTAAAGATCATTTGCAGCAGCATTTTCTTGAAGTGGTCGAGAACGTTGCTCGCGAAACCCTTGAAATCCTTGAAACCGCGACCGACGAAATCTTCCCATTCTCGCGCGAGACCCTCCACCAACGGGTTTTGATCCTCGACCGCGTCATTCATCTTCTCGATGGCCTGCGTCGCCCGGCCCGCCTTGCCGCCGCTCGCACCCGTGCCACCGTTGCCGCCGACATCATCAAGCGCATCTGCGAGCCCGTCGACCGTCTCCACGCCCGGCGCGACACCATCGAGCGCCGTGCCCAGCCCATCGACACCGGCATCGGCGCTTTCCGCTTCTGTCTTCGCGGCACTCATCGCATCGCGCAGCGCTTGCACAGAGGTCAGCGGGCGTCCGGCAAGGCCTTGCAAGGCGCGGCCATAGCTCGCGGTGCCCTCGGCATTGGCACGCAGATCATCCGCCGCGCCACGCATGGCGTCCGGGATGCCAGAGGTGTTGATGTAATCGGCATTGAACGCCTCGGTGAAGGCACCTTTGACCTCGCCGAGCACATCGACGGCATCCCCCACATCAAGCTTGAAGCGATCGAGGGCGCTAAATTTGATTGGATCTTTGCCCACCGCCTCACGCAGCGCGTTGATCGGCGCCAGAACGCCCTGCATCCCTGTGCTCAGAATATCGATCAACCCATTGACGGCCTGAGCCCCGAGGCGCTTGAACACATCGGGCATGGTCTTCCACCCGGCGGCCACGGCCTTGGCGGCACCCGCCCACGCACCCACGACCTTGTTCACCGCTTCCAGAACCTTTTCGATGATCCCTGCAAAGCTCGACACCGCCGTTGCCCGGATATTCATCCAGGCCGCCTTTAGTCGCATTTTCATGCCCTCGAAATAGGTCACGATGCGCCCACTCACTTCGACCGCGACGTCCTTGAGAAGGCTCATCGCTGCGCCAAAGCCGCCCGTGGCTACGACCAGCTCGGAGAATTTGCCAACAAGGATGCCGGCACCCACGACCAGCGCGCCGATGCCTGTCGAGATCAGCGCGCCGCGGAGCGCGATCAGTGCGCCTCGGAACGAAAACGTGGCGGCCTTGGCCAGCACAAGAGCCCCGACATAGCGCGTGGCAAACACCGCCGCGCCGACAGAGGCGATCCCCGCGATTTCATTCAATCCACCAGCGAGGCCATCGATCATCGCGCGTAGCAGGCCGCCTTCGCGAAGGCTGTTTGTCATCGCTTCAGCCATCCGGCCCATGGCGGGAACAAGCGCGACAGCAAGCTGCTCTCCTGCATATTGAGTGATCATACCCAGGCGGCCCATTTGATCATTTGCCTTCTCGATACGAGACGCATCGATGGCACTGATCTCGAGCCCATAATCCTTAATGTCGCCGCGGGCCGCTCGAATGGCGTCGCCACCTTGCAAAACCAGCAGCGACATTTCACGATTGCGCACACCAAGATCACGAAGGATTGCAGTGGTCTCGCCGGAGTTTAACCCCAGTGATCTCACCTGATCTGCTATTACCGCCAGTTTTTCATCAGCATCCAGATCTTTGATGTCAGATAGGGACAATCCAAGCGCATCCAACGCACGCTGACCGTTCCCACTTGTCCCGACACTGGCCAGTTCGCGGTTCATTGTCTGGATATCATTGGCAAGGCCCGACAGGCTCACCCCAGCCTCCCCTGCGGCAAGTTCGAGCGCGCGAAACCCACCGATGGAACTATCCAAACGACGAGATGCCTTTGCAGCCGCATCGATCTGCTTAGCACCAGCCAAAGCGGCCGCCACAATTGCAGCTCCCATACCGGCCGCGATTCCTGCGACCGCTTGAAACTGGGTCCGCATCTCTTTCAATTTATTCTGCGAGCGGCTGGCACCCTTCTCGAACTGTGCACTGTCAAGGCCGAGATTGACGCGCAGCGCGCCGATGACCGATTGGCTCATGGAATGTTCCGATTGTCTGTGCCCCGGGGTGAGGCTGTGGGGCGGGACGGGCTACCCCCGTCCCGCCGTCTTCTTCTGCGACAGAGAAATGAGGAACCCGCGCACCTTCGCATTGGCCACCTCGTTGGAGATGGCCTTACGGCCTTCGGTGCTGTCCTCGAATTTCGGCATCTTCTTGGGATCGTGGAAGGCGAACCCGATGAGCTGCGCGAGCTCATGGTTGCGCATCCGCGCCAGCCGATGCTCTGTCTCGATCCGCCGTGCCTCACCTTGCAAGATCTTGGAGATCTCGCGCGGGGTGAGATGCCAGAACAGATCGTAATCGCGCCCTGCCTCGAGCCAGGCTGTCAGCAGGGCGTCGATCAGGTCTCGTCGGGTTTCGCCTTGCGGGCCTTGTTGCCCGCCTTCCCGTTTCCCGAGGTGCCGCCTGCAGCGTTCGGGAAAGCCGCATTGCCCAGTTTCCCCAGGACACTGCCAACCTCTTCAAAGCCCATCTCAGACATGATCTCGCCGACCTCCTCGACGTCGAGATCGCCCTCAATACTGACCAACATCAGATTGCGCATACGCTTAATGTCGACTTTGCCAGCTTCGAGGACAGCGAACGCATCGATGACGGTTTCGCCTGCCATGTCCTGATAATCGCACATGGCGTTGATCGAGAGGCGCGCCGTGTAGGACACGCCCCCAGCTTCGAAAGAAACGGTGCCGCGACGCGCGCTCATGCTGCGGTGCCTTTCGTCCAGGTCACCGCACCCGTTGTGCGGATGTTGATGTTCATCTCGACCGGCGCACCGAGATCCCCACCTTCGGGCACGGGCGTCGGGTATCCCGAGAATTCGAACACGTCGCCCGTGCTCTGATCAACCGCAGGCACTAGCGTCGTGCGATACATGATCGGTGTGCCGAGCGCCTTGTCAGCCAGCTGCTGCTCATAGCCCGCCGAGGTATAGCCACAGGGCACCGAGATCTCGCCGGCATCTTTGAGGCCCGGGATGTACTCGCGGAACCCGTCGACACTGTCGAGGCTGGTCACATCCTGATAATCCTGCTCGGTGGTCGGCACGGCAATGCCCTTGCATTCGGGGATCGCGTCCCAGGTCGTGCCGCCATCCGTCGAACGCTCGACGCTCGCCCCATAGGCGATGATCTGTTTGCTGCTCATAGGAGCCTCCTAGATTGAGTAAGTGATGAGAAAGTCGAGCGAGACGCGATAAGGCCGTTCGACCTCGTTCGCCCCGCCTTCGCGGCTGTCACGCGATCCCGCGTGAAAGACACCTTTGATCCCGCCGCCAGCATGACCGCTGATCGCAGCACGCACGGCACGGGATGTGAGTTTTGCGTCCCGATAGGACAGCGCATAACAATCGACCTGCAGGCGCGCCTCGGATAGCCCATCCGGTCGATTGATGAGATACCCCTCGGCATCGCTGATCGTATTCAGAACAATGGCTGGTAAGCCGTCGCCCTGCCCCTGAGCGCCGAAGGAAATGCGATCCTCGACAAACCCTGAGACCCCGCTGTCAGCCAACAGCAGAGCGCGCATAATCTCTTCCATGTCTGATTACCCTTTCGCAGCCAGCTTCGCAGCGCGAGCCTCGGCGCGCTTGACGCTCTTCTCGATCTCCGACCAGAGCTGCTGTCCCAATCGGTCCAGAAGTGGCCCGCGATCCTGATCCCAGGACGGGCGAATAAATGGCTGCGGGCCATGCCGCCTGTTGCCAAACTCTTGGTTGATCGCCTGCGGTAACGGCCCCGCCCCCATGAAAACCTCGACTGCCGCACGGTCATCACGGAACATCTTGCGATGCGCCTTTTTCTGGCTGCGGCTCAGCCGCGTTCCCACCTTGATTGAAGCCTCGAGGTCAAAGCCACCCGTCGCTGGATCATTCGGGGCAAGTGCCCGCGCAATTTGCGCCATGGGCTCCGCTGCCTTGATCATCGAACGGCGCAGCACTCCCTTGCCTGCCGCCTTGCTCAGCCGCTCAAGCTCCTTGTCGAGCTCCTTAAATCCGGTGAGCTTTACGATCTCGCTCATTTATCGGATCTCGCGGCACAGCTCAACTCGACATACCGCCGACGGCCATGCACCTCGCGGGGGCCGCCGGTGATCTCATACTTGCGGCCCTCACAGATCAAACGATCCTTGGCGGTGATGCCTGCGGTGAATACGGACCAGCGCAAAAGAAATCGGGCAGTGATCACCGCACCGACCTCAGAGGCGCGCCAGCGCTCACCATCGCTCACCTCGGTTTTTCGAGCTCGCACTGGATCGCCATGCGAGGACCAGTTCTCGACCTTGCCGAAACCGTCATCGACCGTGGTATAGCGCTCGAATTGCACAATGCTTTTGAGCTCGCCTGCCTTCGGCTTTGCCATCAGCTCATATCCCGATGCCCGGCCAGCATTTCGCGTACTGCACCCGGGATCTCCGCCTCGCGATCATCATATCTGGCGGCAATGATCAACTTAGCGGCCATGATACAGGCCAGCGGCCAGGCATCCGGCATTTCCTCATCGAGATCGCGCCGCAGATAATCCTGCACCCAAGCCTCTGCCTCGGCCTGCAGATCCTGCAGGAGGCCGTCATCGTCTGGGAAGTCGGCCGCCTGGCAGAATTGCTTGACCTGGGCAAGGGTCAGCTGACTCACTTGGCCGCCCCCTTCACCGCCTTCTTGGCAGGTTTGTCATCAGCGGTGTCGCCGCCATCTTCTGCGGCGAGGTTCTCTTCATCCTCAGCGCCGGCATCGTCGTCGGCGCCATCAACTGATGCACCCACCTCTTCGCCGCCACCTGCAACGTTCGAAACGGGCTCAGCCGCATCTTCGGCAGCCGCAGCCGCCTTGGCCATCTCTTCGAGCTCCTCCTGCGAAACCTCGACGGCCACCTTGCGTTCGAGCAAGGATTTGGCGACCTCTGCCTGCTTTTTCTCTTTCATATCGAACCGGTACGGCACACCGCTATGCAGCATCCCGATCTTGGTCATCTGCTGGATTTTGAGTTTCAGATACATCTCACATTCCTTTGTGCAAAGAAGGGCGGGCCAATTCGACCCGCCCTGCTGTCAAGTCACCGCGTCGAAATCAGGCGAAGGTGAAATCGCCAGCCACCAATGCGGCCGGGCGCTTGATTGCCAAGGCAAGACGTTTGGTGGCCTTCATCGTGACCAGACCTTCGACGAAGTTTTGATCATGTTCGGTCGAGATCAGAACTTCGGTCTCCTTGCGGTCATAGAGGGTGGCAGCCATCTTGAAGCTGCCAACCATCCACGACCCCGCCGAGTGCGACAGGGTCGGCACCACGTCGAGCCCCCAAAGGCGCGGGGTCGATTGTTCGTTCGGATTACCGAACACATAGCGACCGGTAGTGTCCTTCAGCAGTTCGATGGCCGCCCAATCGGTCGGATGCAGCGTGATGCCGTTAGCGGCGTAGTTGGCGAGCGCCACCTGCAGAAGCCCGAGGCGCAGCCGATCGATCCGGGTGGCATTGGGCAGGGTGGCCGGGGCGGAGAACGCCGTAGCTTCGGTAACCATGCCAGTGAGGTTTTGCCCCGTGCCGTCGCCAGCGAGCATCTGCATTTCCTCGACCAAGTCGACACCATAGCGCAATTCGCCATCGATGAGAGCTTGCAACTGACCACCGTCCGCCAGCGCTTCTTCCGAGACATGGGTCACATGCGCAATTTTGCGAACATTGACCTCGGTCTGGGTCCAGCCATAGCTCGACTCGGGTGCAGCGACGCCCTCGGCGACCATTGCTGCACCGTTGGCGCGCGTGGTCTGTTTGGCGTATTTCACCACGTCCGATTCCGTCGAAGCCTGCGACAGGAGGGCGCGAAGCGGCAGCCGTTGCTGTGGCATATTCACCGGATCACGTTCCTGATCCGGCCAGATCACACCGCCGCCAGAGCCCGCCGCCGTGGTGATCACATTTGACGGGCGCAAAACCACACTGCCCTGCAGGCCGCGTTCAACATACGCTTTCAGGGCGTCACTTTCCGCGATCTCTTGACCAAGGGTTTGGACCGAACCGGCGCCCCCACCAAGGCCCTGCGCCACTACCTGCTCGAGATCGAGATTGCGTGTTTCGAGCGCTTCGAGCTTGCCTTCGAGCTTCTGTTGCGCACCCGACAGGCTGTGAAATTGGCTCAGCAGATTGTCAGCGGCCTGCTTAACCTCGGCGGTAACATCACCGCTTTTCTTGGCCTGATCCAGCGCCTGTTCTGCGGTTTTGCGCACATCGTTGCCCACGCGGTCGAGCTCTTGCTTGACCTCACCGAGCAGTTTTTCGACTGCGCCTGCAGCGTCCATGCGCGGCGCACCAATCACGGCGGCGGGCATGACTGCGGAAACGGCAGCCATCGCGACTGCCGGCATAAGATGTTTACCCATGGTTTTTCTCCTTAGAGGGCTTTCACTTTCGCGAGGAGTTCCTCGACCCCTTGCGTCAATTCGGCAGCGCCAGGCATACCGTTCTGGGCAGCGCCAGGCTTGCCCCCTTTCAGGTCGCGTTTGAGATCGCGCGCTGAAGAATTCGAAAGGCCCGCCCGCGCACACAGCAGGTCGAGCTTGCGTTCGGCGCGCATTGAAGCCGAGGCTGCAGCATCACCATCAATTTCGATGGCATCAGCAGCCAGCAGCGCATCCGCGAACCCTTGATCAACCGCAGACTGGCCACCAATCCACGTTTCTCGATCGAGCATCTCGGCAAGAGCACCCTCATCGATCCCGGTGCGTGCCGCGTAAATATCCACCGCCGTTTCATCGAAGGGCTCGAGCCAGCTGGCGACCTCGCGCATGGCATGGCGATCCCCTGCCGCGACCACCCAGGTGTTATGGATCATGAGGAAACCGGCGCGGGCAATCCGCACCTCGTCCCCCGCCATCGCGATCACCGAGGCTGCCGAGGCCGCGATCCCGAGGATGTTGACCGTGACCTTCTCCGAGTGTTCGCGCAGCAAGTTGTAGATCGCGAGCCCCTCGAAATAGTCACCGCCGGGCGAGTTCACATTGACCGTCACAGGCTTGGGCCCGATCGACCGCAGCGCCGCCGCAATCCGTTTCGCGGTCACCCCATCACCCCAGAGATCCGCGCCGATTGGATCGAGGATCGAAATTGATGCCACATCTTCTTGGCTGGCCGCCTTCACATCAGGGCTCCAACGCTGCAACGCTTTGGGGCTGATGTCGCTGCGCACACCCGGGCGCGCGCCAATCTCGACCTTGGGAAGGTTTCGTTTCGTCATTCGTTTTCCTTTCCTAGCTGCTCGAGCGGCGCCAGAGCCGTCTGCGCGCGCAGCTCATCGGCAGCACCACCACGGCGCTCAAGGTTCAATTTGTCGCGCGATTCATCGGCGCTCATGATGCCGTTTGTGACCATCTTCGACAGGAATTCCCCCTTGGCGGTGCTGTCCATCTGCAGCATCGCCTCGCGGTTCCATTCCAGATACCACTTGCCCCGCTTGTCCGCGGGGATGAGGTCGCGCTGCACCCGCGCCTCTATCCGCCGTAGCATCGGATTGATGCCCAGCGTCAGCCACGCCAGCATGATCGCCTCGACACCCGACCCCCACATGGTCTGCCCCTGCCCCGCGTGACCTATCACCACGGGCGGCGTCCCGAACCATCGACAGACATCCTCGACCTGAAACCGCCGAGTTTCTAGAAGCTGAGCATCTTCAGGGCTGATCTGCAGCTGCTGATATTCGAGCCCAGCCTCGAGCGTCACGATCTTGCCCGCCCGACCGCTCGACACATAGGCGTTGATCATCTCCTGCAGCTGCGACCGTTGTTCCGGGGTCAGCACCTGATCGGATTTGAGGATACCCGAGGCAGACAGCCCATTGGCAAAGACACTGGCTGCCGTCTCATCCGCAGCCAGCGCCGACCCAAAACTCTGCACACCGTGGCGGATCGCCGAAAGCCCCAGACCATCACCAGCACCGAACCCGCGCAAGTGAAACACCTTTTCGGGGGGGAGTTTGTAACTCTTGCCACCCTCGGACACCCGATAATCAAACCGACCATCCGAACGGCGCAAAGGCACCACGTTGAAAAGCGGTCGCAGCCCCACCAGCCGCGACCCAATGAAGAGCCGCTCAGCATAGCCATTGCCATTGAGCAGCATCTGCATCGACTGGCTTTCCCAGAACTCCATCGCCGTCTGATCCGCCGAAGGCGAAACGGTCAAAAGTGCTGAGAGGTCCGGTTCGATCTTAACCCGCCGACCATCTCCCTGCTTTTCGTAGATCCCACTGGGCAGCGAACCGATCAGTTGCGAATTGCTCTTGGTGCAAGCCCAAGCCGCCGAGAGCGACAGCGCGGAGCTCACATTGACACTCTGACCCGATTTGCTCTTCCGACCGGGCGAGGCCAACGGGTCAGCCCCCGTGCCGACAACTTCCCAGCCACTATGCCCAGGCGCGAGCTCTTGGCGCACGCCGCGCCACGCCCCCTTGATCAGACGCCCGATCATATCGCCATCACCGGCGCTGCGAGAAACTCCGACAAGTCCTGCCGACACGGTTCTGGATTGAGGCTCATGAGATAGACCGCGTTGAACGCGGCCATCAGCGGGTCAATCTTGCCCGCGCCGGAGACGGCTTTGGTAACGATCACGGCATTGCCTCTCGCTTCTGATTTCGCATTACCCACGCACCAATCCATCAGCGGCTGGTCCGCATGGGTGAGCGATCCATCGAAGAGCTTGCGCTCTGTGCCCTTGATCGCTCCATTGAGCTTGTACCCTTGGGTCACGCTGGCCAGCGTATCATGCGGAACACCCGCACCCTGCAGTGCATCGACAATGGCAGCCACGCCCTCTGGGTCGAGGCCGATACCCGCGCGTTCTGGCAAAAGCCCTGCCTTGTGGACCCGAAGAACCAGAGCCACCAACTCATCGATGTCCTGCGTGGGCTCCACACAGATCGTCAACGCGTCATCGCGCTCAAGATCACGAAGCCTTTCGGCGATGCTTTTCCTTCGCTCGAGCACCACGTCATGCGCCCAGGCCGCACACCAAAGCTGCCACCGCTTCGAGACCTTGTGCCGGCCGAGGAATGCCAGACCCAAAAGGTCATCCATCCCACCCCCGTCGATGCCGACAGTGACAACCTCCGATGTTTCAATCAGCCTCTCGAGATCAAGCGTCGGATCGACCGCGCGCTGCCAATAGTTGGCGCCAGCCCAACCCCCGGTATGGTGGCCAAGGCCGATCTGAATATTCAGGTGCTGGGAGGCCCATCGGGCGAGCTCTTCCTCGCCGGTTTCAACCGCCTTCCGAAATTCAGGGATCAACCGCTCAATCGTGATCGACCGGCCCAGATTTGGAAGCACCGCGCCCCACATATCTGGATTTTTCCACGGCTGCTTTTCGTCCGACTGGATTGCTTCGGGAAACTCATAGAGGATCGGCAACATGCGCACATCCTCGGTGATCTCGCCATCGCGCACCTTACGGGCATATTCGAGCTCATCCTTGAACACGCCCTGAGGTGGCACCTCGCTTTGCGTGGTGATGATGATCAAGAGCGACCGGGGATTGGTGATCATCCCACCGCGCACCTGACCAATCACGCGACGTGCAAAATGCCGCTCTGCCATGACATGCAATTCGTCGAGGATCGCGAAGGCAGGAATGCCGCCGGTGGTCACCGCCGGGTCAAAACTTGTGACCTTCAGCTTGGCGTTGAGCGGCCTACCTGTCGAATGATCCGGAAATATGTCAGTGATCTGTTTCTTGTTGGTGTCGATCTTGAACCGTTTCGACAGCCATTCATCCGCCTCGATCATGCCTTGCATCTGGCCGAAGCACGTTTCGGCCACAGATTGCGTGGGTCCGACCACCACCCCCCGGATATTCGGCGTGGTATTCATCTGAAGCGCAATCAGGCCAAGGCACGCCGCCAGCGTGGTCTTGGTGTTCTTTTTGGGAACCAGCGTAAAGAGCTCGCCTACCAGGCGGGCACCGGTCTTTGCATCGACTGATCCGAAAGCAGCCCGCACGATGTCGCGCGCCCATTCCTCCGCCACCTCTCCCATCGTTGGCTGGCCTGGAATGTCCGGCACGACCAGCTTATCGAAAAGCGCCACCGCGACCTCGGCCAGATTGTAGTCGAGCGGTAGATCAGGGATCGGCGTCGCACCGGCTTGAAGCTTTTCCCACCAATCTGGGCAGGCAGCCCAGGACAGATCGCTCATTGTCGCGGTATCCGATTATAGAGCGTGCCATAGTCGTCGCTGGGCTTCTTCGCCGCGTCGAGCCGCAGTTCTTTCTTGCCGACAGGCTGCGACTTAGCCGCGCTGTCGGGACTATCCGTTTTCGTCTCCGCCCCGCGCCCCTTGGGCGCTGGCGGCGCAACTCGGTCGAGCCGCTCCTGCAACTGGCGCACGCTGGGCGTATGCCCCTCCCGCACCCGGCGCATAAGGACGTCGAGCATCATCCCTTCGATGATCAGGTGTCCGGCCTGCAGTTCTCGGGAAAAATTCTTGCGCAATGTCTTCGGATCACAGCCCAACGCCTCCGCGATCATATCCTGCGACCAGCCCGCCGCCGCGCGAACAGCCACAAACTCTTGATTTTCCTTATCTTTTCGAAAGCACGGACGCCCACGCCGATCACGGATCGGTTGCATCGGATTGCCGAACAGGTCGACCTCACCGGCACTGGCGTTGTTTTCGGTAGTCATCAGGAAAAAAATCTCTGAGT
>CEUX01013567.1_pt1 | contig 31667 bp, 46 predicted proteins | sample 531361 | NCBI WGS metagenome assembly CEUX01 (sample SAMEA2622736, study PRJEB7988) | marine metagenome | isolation source: saline water (ENVO:00002010), including
ATAACGGGTCATAGTAATACTAGTTTTAAGACTGCAGAGTATTGGGCCCAGATAGTAAAGAGATCCAAAGGCCAATATCAGAAGTTACATACTGATGAAGCTAGTGAAACAACTTTATTAACTAGTGTTACATTCCTCAATCAAAATTTTGAGGGCGGCGAATTAGTCTTTAATGATTTATTTGTTAAACCAAAGGTCGGTCGTCAAGTAATGTTTGATGGTCAATATTATCCACATGCGGTTATGGAAATAATTAATGGTGATAGATACACTGTTAATTGTTGGTATGATACTCATAAACCAAAACAGAATTTTACTTTAAGAACAAAATGAATTTAGAAGAGATACTAGACACATGGGCAAGTGATTGCAATATAGATAGAACAGAGCTCGGTGAGGAATCATTAAAAATACCACAATTACACTCAAAGTATTTTAAGATCTTCTCTACCGAGCGCCTTGCTATGCGTAAGATTGAAGAGAGTATGAAAGAACTTAGAAAGTTGAAATATCAATATTATGATGGTACACTAGATAAGTATGAATTAGATGAACATGGATGGGAACCAAACCCACTTAAAATTTTGCGCGGCGATTTAAAAGACTATGTCGATGCAGATAAAGATGTAATAGATTATAACCTTAAGTTAGCTTACGCTAAAGAAAAGGTAGATCTCTTAGAGAATATAATAAGGTCTTTAAACACCCGAGGGTATAATATTAAAAGTGCTATTGATTGGGAAAAGTTTAAAGTTGGAATTTAATGTCAGACAACATAGCGATAGAGAAGTATGATGACGTGCACGTACGTTGTTATTGCGAACCTGGTATAGGATACGAACTACAAGAATACTTTACATTTGAAGTTCCTGGAGCAAGGTTCATGCCACAGGTCAGGAATAAATTCTGGGATGGTAAAATAAGATTATTTAATCCTGCAACGGGATTAATATATGCGGGCCTAGTTCCTTATATAAGAGAGTTTGCAAAGAACTATGAATACACTGTAGAGCTAGATGATGATCTATCTGATGAATCATTTTCATTAAAAGAAGCCAAATCATATGCTACTAAACTATTAGAAGGGACAGGATTCACACCTAGAGATTATCAATTAAAAGCTTTTGCACATGCAATGAGAACAAGGAGAGCTTTATTATTATCTCCCACAGCGAGTGGTAAGTCTCTTATAATTTATATGATAGCCCATATGATGAAAGAGATGGGTAATAAAATATTAGTAATAGTTCCAACAACATCATTAGTATATCAAATGCAAACAGACTTTAAGGACTATGGATTCGGAGAACAAACAAGAGTTATAGATGGAACCCAAGACAAGTCGTGGCGTAGCTCTATAGATGAATCAATAGTAATATCAACATGGCAATCTATATATAAGATGCCTAAGCCGTGGTTCAACCAATTCAAATGCGTTATTGGTGATGAAGCACATAATTTTAAATCTAAATCCTTAACTACTATAATGACTAAGTTAATAGACTGTCCTTATAGATTTGGTTTTACAGGAACATTAGATGAGACACAGACACACAAATTAGTATTAGAAGGGTTGTTTGGATCCGTTAAAAAGGTTACAAGCACATCTGAACTAATAGAAAAGGGAACCCTTGCGGAGCTTGGAGTTAAATGTATTGTATTAAAACATCCTGCAGAGTCTGCTGCTTTATTAAAGAAAGCAACATACCAAGATGAACTACAACACATTGTAGGATCCAAAGCAAGGAATAGTTTTATTAATAATTTAGTTTTATCACTAGACGGCAACACATTAGTTTTGTATCAATTGGTTGAAAAGCATGGCAAAGTGTTGTATAATAATATATTAGAACAGCAACAAAAAGAGGTTGTTGATCGAAATGTGTTTTTTGTTAGTGGCGAAGTTGATGCAAAAACCAGAGAAGAAATAAGAGGATTAGTAGAGAATGATACTGATGCAATTATAGTAGCTTCCTATGGTACGTTCGCAACAGGCATAAATATTAAAAACCTAGACAATGTGGTATTTGCCTCCCCGAGTAAGTCCAAGATTAGAGTTTTACAATCTATAGGTAGAGGTCTAAGAAGGTCAGAAAGGAAATCAAAGGCTACCTTATTTGATATAGCAGATGATCTGCAACACAAAGCGCATAAGAATTTTACTCTTAAACACTTTGCAGAGCGTGTGAAATATTATAATGATGAAAAATTTGATTACAAAATATACCAGGTTAAACTAAATGGAATTTAAATATTTTAAACTAACAGATAAAACAATAATTCTAGGTGAAGTGTCTGGAGAAGATGATAACACTGTCCAGCTTCACAATGCCGTTGAATTGGGAGTAGATAATACCTCTCTCGAATTATATGTAGAACAAAGATATTATTTTAAAGGTATGTACTGTCCTTTTGTAAAAGGAAATCCAATAATCTCAAACATTAGTAAAGACAAGATTGTAAGCATTCATTCTGATATGGAAAATGATTTAAGAGAACAGTATAACAAATTTTGTAAGGAGTGGTTCAAGCAGAGAGTGTTTAGAAAACCAACAGAGGAAGCAGCTAGAGAAAATTTAGAAGAGCTTACTGCGTGGTTAGAAAGAACAGCTATCTCCAATAACCAAATACACTAATGGGAAAACATTACGTAGATAATAAAAGACTATATGCAGTCTTGGTCCAATATAAAAAGGATCGAACAAAAGCAGAGAAGGCAAACAAACCAATACCACCAATACCAAATTATATTGGTGAGTGCCTATTACAAATAGCAAACAGACTATCCTATAAACCTAACTTCGCAAACTATATGTTTAGAGAAGAAATGGTAGGTGATGGAATAGAAAACTGTATTAATTATTTGAACAACTTCAATCCGGACAAGTCAACAAATCCGTTCGCGTATTTTACTCAAATAATATATTATGCATTTCTCAGACGAATAGAAAGAGAAAAAAGACAATTGTACATCAAGCACAAAGCTCTAGAGCAAAGTGTTGTACATGATGAATTATCCGATGCACATGAAAGTGCTGGTGGTGAAAAGAAACAAGGTGAAATTAAAATTAATTTACACACAGACTATATGAAAGATTTTGTGGGTAACTTTGAGCAAAAGATAGCGGATAGAAAGGCTAAGCGTGAAGCTAAGAAAGCTGAAGCTAAAGGTTTAGAAAAATTCTATAACCGTCCGGAGACTAAATGAAGATAGCGCTAGTAACTGATTTACACTTCGGTGTAAGAAATGACAACCAAAGAGTAGCCGACTTTCAAGAGAGATTCTTTAAAGAAGAATTCTTCCCTTACTTAGATGAACATGGTATTGATACCGTTGTTGATTTAGGTGATACATTTGATAGAAGAAAGTTTATCAATTTCTATTCTTTGGATAGAGCTAAAAAGATGTTCTTTGAACCTCTTAGAGAACGCAATATAACCCTACATGCATTAGTAGGTAATCATGATGCATTCTATAAAAACACTTTAGAAATTAATAGTATGAACCTCTTAGCAGAGTCATATGAAAATATTATAGTATATAATGAAGCTAAAGAATGGAATGGGATCCTAATGATACCTTGGATATGTGGTGAGAATGAAGAAGAAATATTTAATGCAGCTAGGACTACTAACTGCCAAGTATTATTTGGTCATTTAGAACTAGAAGGTTATTGCATGTATAAAGGCCAGGTATTACATTATCATGGCATTAAAGATGATTGGTTAAAGAAATTTGATGTTGTATGCACAGGACACTATCATACAAAATCTACAACCGGCAACGTTCATTATTTAGGAACTCCATATGAGATGACATGGAATGACGCAGATGATGATAAAGGATTTCATGTATACGATACTGAAACAAGAGAATTAGAGTTCATTAAGAACCCTAATAGAATGTTCAAGAAGATATGGTATAATGATAAAGACGCAGTAGTAACTGATATTATAGAACAAGACATGGAGCAATATTCCAATTGTTTTATTAAATTAATAATCAAGAACAAAACAAACCCTTATTGGTTTGATATGTTTATTGAGAGATTAGAAAGAGCAAATCCAATTCACTTACAAGTAGTAGAAGATCACTTGAATTTGGATTTAGAAGATGATGATGATGTTATAGCAGAAGCCGAAGACACCCTAACAATTTTAAATAATTATATTACAGGGTTAGAAATTGCTGCTAATAAAGAGGAAGTAACAAAAGAGGTTCACGATCTTTATAGTGAAGCGTTACAAATTAGTTAATGATTACATTTAAAAGTTTGAAGTGGAAGAACTTTCTATCCACAGGAAATTCATTTACAGAATTAGATTTAGAATCTAATCCATCAACGTTGGTTATTGGAGATAATGGTGCAGGTAAGTCTACCTTCTTAGATGCATTATCATTTGGTCTATATGGTAAAGCATTTAGACGTATCAACAAACAACAATTAGTTAATAGTATTAATCGCAAAGGATTAGTTGTTGAAATTATATTTGATGTTAAAGGACAAACCTATAAAGTAGTAAGGGGTGTTAAACCAAATTACTTTGAAGTCTGGAAAGACGATCAGATGATCAATCAAGATGCTAGTGTTAGGGACTATCAAGAGTTTTTAGAGAAGCATGTTCTTAAATTATCTCATAAGGCATTTAGTCAAGTTGTTGTATTAGGATCCACAACGTTTGTACCATTTATGCAAATGGATGCTAAGAGTAGAAGAGAAATTATAGAAGACTTATTAGACTTACAAATATTCTCTGTTATGAATTTATTATTAAAGGATAAGGTTACAGCTGTTCAACAGGATGTTCAGGAAGCAGAATTTGAGGTTAGATCGCTTAATGATAAGATAGTAATAGTAGAGGACCATATAACAGAATTAGAAGCAGACAACGCGTCTAAGGTCGATTTAAACAACAGGAAAATCGATGTTCTGAATGGAGAGACGAATACTTATAATGAGATCATTCAAGAAAATTCAGAAAAGATAACAGGGCTTCAAAAGATAGTTAAAGATATTAATAAACAAAAAACAAGATATAGTGAATTACAAAAGCTGGGTGGTAAACTATCAAATAAGATATCTGATTTAGAAGAGCATATTAAATTTTATGATGATCACGACAACTGTCCTGTATGTAAACAAGACTTGGATCCTGAACTAAAAGAATGTGAAGTAACTAAAAGCAGAACAAAATTACAAGAAACTATTACTGGCAAAGAAACTTTAAACACAGAAGTACAATTAACATTAGAAAAGATATTAGAAATAGAAAAGACCAATGAAGAAATAACTAAGATTCAGAATATTATATCTGAAAACAATTGGAAGATAAAAACTAATATGGATCAATTAAAACTTCTTCATGAAGAAAATATTTCGTTAAGTGATGTTAAAGGTTCTAGACAAAAAGAATATAAAAAATTAGATAGCTTTAAATCAAGTCTGTTAAAGCAGATGGAAATCAAAGAAGAAACTTCCCACCGTAAAGAAACATTAAATGTAGTGTCAATGATATTAAGAGACACGGGAATTAAGACTAGAATTATAAAACAATACATTCCTATAATGAACAAACTTATTAATAAGTATCTTGCTTCAATGGACTTCTTTGTTCAATTTGAATTAGACGAAGCCTTTAATGAAACAATTAGATCTAGACATAGAGATGATTTTACTTATGCGTCCTTTAGTGAAGGTGAGAAGATGAGAATTGACTTAGCATTATTGTTTACATGGAGATCAATAGCCAAGATAAGGAATAGTGCATCTACTAATTTATTAATAATGGATGAAGTGTTTGATAGTAGTTTAGACTCCACTGGAACAGACGAATTCTTAAAAATAATAAATGAGTTGATTTCTGACACAAATGTTTATATAATAAGTCATAAGGGAGATCAATTACTAGACAAGTTCCATAATGTAATTAGATTTGAGAAACATAAAAACTTTTCGAGGATAGCTCAGTGAGTAAGGGTAAATATATTATACCATTAGGTGATCAAAACGACATGCTTCTAGACAAAGGCCTAGAGGCTTTTAATTTTGAAGATCCTCAAAAGGATCCTATTAAGTTCGCAAAGGAGTTAATAGAGACGATGCAAGAGAATAATGGGATTGGATTAGCTGCTAATCAAATTGGAGTCCCATTAAAAGTATTTTGTATGCAAACAGATCCACCAATGGTTTGTTATAATCCTAGGATTACATATGCCTCTGAAGAGACCGTCATATTAGATGAGGGTTGTTTATCTTATCCTGGTGTCTGGGTAAAAATAGAAAGACCACAAATGATAAGATGCAGGTTTCAAGATCCCTATGGTAACATGGTTACAAAAAAATTCGCCGGTATGGCAGCTAGAGTATTTCAACATGAGATGGAACATCTAGAAGGTAAGCTATTCTGGCAAAACGCTAATTGGTTTAATCAAGAGAAATTCCAGAAGCGTTGGATTAAAGCTAAAAGAACATTAAGAAACGCAACAAGACCAACAAAGAAAAGAAAGAGTAAATTTAGAAAGAAATGAAGATCAATTTAATATATGGTACGGAGACTGGATATACTGAACTCATCGGTGAAGATATAATGGAACGATGGGTAAGAGCTTGGCCGGATGATGATTTTAAAATAGTAAGAGTAGATGAGACTATACCAGAAGATTGGAAAGCGGATCTATTAATATTAGGAGCACCTACATGGTGTGAACCAAGACTAGAAGTTTTAGGGGAGCTAAGTGAAGATTGGAATGGTGAGATGGATGACATCAAGAAAAGAGACTTCACTGGACAGAAAGTAGCAATATATGGTTTAGGGGATCAACATGGTTATGGTGATAACTTTGTTGACGGTTTAGGTTTATTAGCTAAACCTATTATCGAAAATGGAGGAACCATTATTGCTACAACCTCTACAGCAGGATATAGTTTTTATGAGTCCTATGGACTTATAGATAAAGACACATTTTATGGATTGGCAATAGATGAAGACCAACAAGCCAATAGAACAAATGACAGAATTATAAATTGGTTACATCAAATAGAACGAGAATTATATGACGGCGATAGGGCATAACCAGAGACAATACGCTTACTCTGAAATCTTTGATTCAATACAAGGTGAAGGACATTATACTGGCCGCCCTACAGCATGGTTAAGATTTTTCTTATGTAATTTACAATGTAATGGATTTGGTCAAGACGATCCAACGGATCCAGATTCGTATGAACTTCCGTATAAAGATTTCGATAACATGATTGAAATTAAAGAAATGAAAGATCTTCCTGTATGGGAGAAAGGTTGTGATAGCTCTTATTCTTGGTCTAGAAAATTTAAACACCTACAACATAAAGAGACTGCGGAAGAGATAGGTGATAGAATTAGAGATGAATTTACAAATGAACATAATGGTGGTAAGTGGTTAGAAAGACATATGTGTTTTACGGGTGGTGAACCTTTGATGAAACATGCACAACAGTGTAGTATGGATGTTATGAAATATTGGATAGAGGAAAGAGACTTTCCTAGATATGTAACATATGAAACTAATGGAACACAAGTCTTAAGAGATGATTTTAAAGAATTTTGGATGGAATACAGAGACGTTTGGGGAGGTGAATTATTCTTCTCTTGTAGCCCAAAATTATGGAATGTAGCAGGTGAGAAAACAAAACGTGCTATCAGACCAGAAGTGGTAGCTGAATACTGTCAAATAATAACTCCAGGTAAAGGTCAATTGAAGTTCGTAGTGAACGGAACACCTGCATGCTGGGAAGAGTTAGATGAGACAATAGAAAAATTCAGATACTGTGGAGTGGATTGGCCAATATGGATAATGCCTGTAGGGGCTACTGTAGAAGGTCAAAAATTAGTAGATGGTGATGTAGCCGCAGAAGCCTTTAGAAGAGGTTATAATGTTAGTGCCAGGGTACACACCTATCTCTGGGGTAACTTAATTGGAGTATAGTAAAACAACAATTCTTAATGATGATGAAGTAAAATATCTACGAGATGAATTATTACCATCATTAGAAGTTACTAGGCTTCGAAGATACTATAACTTATTCTATTGTGATAAGATAGGTATACCTCAAGGCATCCCAGAATTTAAAGCAATATCAGAAAAACTTTTAAACGGCGCAGGTGATAGTACAGGCGTATACTCTCATTACTTTATGAGATATAAGCACCCATCTTTCGTCAGAAGACATGCTGATAATGCAGACGAAGTCTCTAACACTCTAATAACTCTTCTTCAAGAATGTGAAGAAGGTGGTGAAACTATTATATATGGCGTTCATCGTAAAGATGATTATCCTTGGGAGGATGACTCAGACGTTAATAGATATAATAAAGGGGATGATTGTATAGACGATCCGATTATTCCATTAGTTATGAAACAAAGTGTAGGTGAAACATTAATATATGATCGAGATGTTCTACACGAGGTCGCGCAAGTTCAAAAAGGTGAACGAATAGTCTTGGTCAGCTGGTTTAAAAATGAGCAAAGAAAAAATTGAATATTCATACGAACAGTTTGAAGAAGGTATCGATAAGATACGTGATAACATTTTAGCACTAGGTAATCCATTTAATAGAATAGTTGGTGTGTGTAGGGGTGGACTTTTCCCTGCAACTAGGTTATCATATATGTTAAAGTTACCTTTGACTACATTATCTTGGTCCCTCAGAGATTACAATTCAGAAAGAGAATCTTTAGAGTGGTTAGCACAAGACATTAATGCAGGTCAAAAAATATTGTTAGTCGACGATATCATTGATAGCGGAGAAACAATTAATAGTATCCTAGCAGACTGGGATGCGAATGTAGGAGGTACATTAGACAGAGAAAATATTTCTATTGCTACATGTATCTATAATATGGACTTAGAGATTACTCCCGACTTTTGGGATCAAGCAATCTCTAGAAAAGAAGATCAACGATGGGTTGATTTTTGGTGGGAGAAATAAATGCATAAGAGTACAAAAACATATGGACATCATGAAGGACTATCATGTGTCTTTAGACAACCTAATGCAGATCATTCTCATTGCAGCTTATTACATGGATATGCTTTATCCTTTAGGTTTGAATTTGGTTGCAATGAATTAGATGAAAGAAACTGGGTTGTAGATTTTGGCGGTCTTAAAGAATTGAAGCAATGGTTAAAGGATAGCTTTGATCATAAAACTGTCTTAGATACTGCGGATCCAAAGAAAGGACTTATAGAAGCACTAGTGCCTGAAGGCATTGCTGAAGTAGTATATTTCGATGGAGTAGGATGTGAGAAGTTTGCAGAACATGCTTTAAAGAAAGCTGATGAAATAGTTCAAAGAATAACAGGTGGAAGATGCTATTGTATATCATGTGAAGTATCAGAACATGGTGCAAATAGCGCGATATTTTTAAGAGAAGATTTCGATTAAACCTGTTGCATTATAATACATTCTGTGTTATAATATATTATATGAGTGTGAATAAGTTTAGTATTGATTGGCAGATTTGTAGGGTGAGAGCTCGTAGTATAAAAGATGTCGACAATAAAATTAAGTTTGTGATTAGTTTTCTAGAGACTTATAGATCTAAAGAAAATGTAGAACGCGTGCTTAATTGGCTAAAGATGACGCGAGTCGGTTATAAAGACGAAGCGATCAGAAAGAAATTCGATAGAGTTATAGATAATGTCAAAGTGACAGGTCTAGACTATTTCGAGAAAGATAATGTAAATGATCTAAGTTGTGTGTCTGATGAAGATATAGAAATGGTATTAAAAGATCTGAATAAAAGAAAATATGGATTTCAGTTTAATAAAGTACCAAAAGATCATGTTAAATTTGTTTCAGCTTTAGAGGCTGAATTGGAGATCAGAAATGATAGTAAATGTTGGTGAGACATTCCCTTCTTTTGAAATAGATGTAGTGAATGCAGACAACGAGATGGTTAAAGAAACCGTCGAACCAGATGGTCAGTGGAAAGTAATATACTTCTATCCTAAAGACTTTACTTTTATATGTCCAACTGAAATTTCAGATATGGATAAGCTTACAGGAAAAGCAAGAGTTATGGGAATCTCAGGTGATAATGAGTTCTGTAAATTAGCTTGGAAACAATCAAACGAATTGATAGGATCTATCAAACATAGTTTGGGTGCAGACACAGGTCTTAATATATCAAGACAAATTGGTGTCGTTAATCCAGAAGCAACAGTATGCCTAAGAGCTACTTATATTCTAGATGGTGCTAGTAAGGTTAAGCATGTATCAGTAAATGAACTTGACACAGGTAGAAATGCAGATGAAATTCTTAGAACTTTTGAAGCATTACAAGCTGGCGGTCTTACAGGATGTGCATGGCAGCCTGGTGATGATTTTGTGGCGTAATGAATAACACATTAATTAGCGTAGAGCTTCCTAAACAATTATTTTATAAACATGATGACTATAATGATTGTGCGTTTGTATTATTGCATAAGTTATTAGAGGATCCTGTTTATGAAGACTTCTATACCAATTATAAAGGGTTTAAAATATTAGATAATAGTTGTTACGAATTAGGCGAGTCTATGTCTAATGAAACCTTGGCAGAATGGGTTACAAAAATTAATCCAAATGTTTTTATCTTACCTGATAAGTTAGGAGATATGGACGTTACTGTTCAAAGATCAATGAATTTCTTAGAACAATATCCCTTCTTTAAAGATAGAGCAATGCCGGTGGTTCAAGGTAGCACAGTAGATGAATTCTTCCAGTGCTATCAATATTTCAGAGATGAAATTAAGCCCGAGTTTATTGGGATCCCATTTTGTTTTCCTTGGATAGAACCTTGGGACGATGGAGAACAACAAGCTCAAGAAAGAGTCAATCTCCTTCATGCACTAGATAAAAATGGAGCTGTAGATAAAACTATCAAGCATCATTTATTAGGTACATGGAGAGTTTTTGAATATGAGTTTTATAAAGACTTTGATTGGGTTTATAGTATTGATACTAGTAATCCTATTGCAGCAGCATTCGAAGGAACAAAGTATGAAGCTCATGGTTTAGATTATAAACCAAAAATTAAGTTTGATGAGTTTTACGAGAAAGAAATTTCCCGTGACATTCTGAATACTTTTAAGTATAATATGAAAAGATTGAGGAGTATAGTAAATGGCTGATAAAATTAATCCACAGCATTATCAAAATAGAAATGATAATCTGCAAGTAATTGATGTGATAGAACAATTTAATTTGAACTTTCATAGGGGCAATGTTGTTAAGTATGCTATACGTGCCGGTCGTAAAGACGAACAGGGTTATGAAAACCTTGAGAAGGCGATTGAAGATCTTGAAAAAGCTAAGTGGTATTTGGATAGACAGATACTTGATTATAGAAATTTAATGGAGAAAAGCGATGATAAATCGTGAGAAGTGTGATCCTCTTTTAGGGGAACAAGTATTTGAACATATGGTTGATGTTGGTCTTGAGACACCAACTACTGAATTGGTAAGTGTACCAAGGGAAGATAAGTTAGCAAGGATTGAACCTGCTTTGACTGAGTTTGTAGAAACATTAGGTCTAGACCTAGATGATGATTCAATTCAAGATACACCTAGGCGTTTAGCTAAGATGTATGTTGATGAACTTACATGGGGATTGAATTATAATAACTTTCCTAAATGTACAAGGATCGAAAATAAAATGAATTATAAGGGATCCTTTGTATTAGAAAGAGATGTACAATGTATGTCTTTGTGTGAACACCATTTTGTAACTATTGATGGGTTAGCTAGTATAGCTTATATACCTGATCAATATGTATTAGGGTTATCTAAGTTAAATAGAATTGCACAATTCTTTAGTAGACGCCCACAAGTTCAAGAAAGATTAACAGAACAAATAGCAGAGGCGATTGCCTTTGTTGCTGGTACAAACGATGTAGCAGTAGTAATGAGAGCTAATCATTATTGTGTTAAGTCAAGAGGTATTATGGATGCAAATTCAGATACATTGACAGCCGCCTTTAGAGGCGTGTTTGAAGACTATGATGGGGCTTTAAGAAAAGAATTCTTATCGTGCTGTAAAAATGGTTGATAAGATATTAGAACAAATTGAAATATGCAGATGCAATTGGAAGACTCTATTTGTAGGAAGCTTCGTAATGCACTTCTTCTTTGACTGGGTTGTCTTAGCAGTAGGTGTTTTAATTGGAATGCATATAGGACACGGACATTAATATGAGAATATTACATGAATATCAAAACCCCGATAATGAGGGGGTAAGAGCAGAAGTAGTCTTTGATGGTAAAGTCTTTGGTTGTAATTTTTATAATCAAGGAGTTTTAGTTAAGACAGAAATGTATGAAGGCAAGAGTGAAGCATGGGCAGAGAGCGCAGCTGATAACTATGTGTTGGGAATTAAACTATTGTAATTATGACAAGAGCTTGGAGAAAGAAAAATATACAAGGTCGAAGACAGGTTGCTTTAGATAATTTATTAAAGGTTAAAGAACCTAATGAAAGACAATTGAAAGAAATTGAAACAATACAAAAGAGATTATAATGGATTTACAAACGGCTTTAGATAGATTACCAGATACTAATAAGAATGTATTAGCAGTATTGTCTGGAGGATTAGATTCCTCTGTAATGACAATGATGTTGGTAAAGAAATATGGCGCTAATGCAGTATCAGCTATTAGTTATGACTACGGACAGAAACAAAGAGTAGAGTTGGAAAAGGCTTTTGAACTTTGTAATAAGTTAGGTATTTCACATAAGATTTTAAATTTAGATATTTTAGGTGAAATAGCTAGACCGATGTCTGCTAACATAGGCGGTACAGATATAGCTATGCCTAATATTAAAGACGTTTTAGGGGATCCACAACCTCCGACATATGTTCCTTTTAGGAATTTAATAATGTTGTCTCTAACAATGAGTGCAGCAGAAGTGGCAGGTGCAAGTCATGTATTCACAGGACTACAAGTTCATGATGAATATGGATACTGGGATACTAGTCAAAAGTTTGTTGATAGTATTAATGCAGTAGCAGCACAAAATAGAACATTTAAAGTAGAAGTCCTTGCTCCCTTTAGTGAGATGAGCAAGCAACAGGAAATTGAATTAGCAATTGAGATGGATCAATTTGATTTATTGGGTAGTACAATAAGTTGTTATGATCCAGATAATGGTAAGTCTTGTGGCGTATGTCCAACATGTGCTGAAAGAATAATGAACTTTATTCGAACAAGAACACAAGATCCAATTGAATATGTAGAAGGATTTGATTGGAGTACTGTAGTATCTAAGTATGAGGTGACATAAATAATATGTGCGCTATATTTGGAAGCTACGATCAGGAAAAGCTAGAGGAACTAGCAGAGCTTAATAGTTATAGAGGGCAATTGTCTTATAGTATAAGCGAATTTGACCCTAAAACCAAACAATTATTCCTGAAGCGAAAGAGTATGGGAGCCTTTAGTCTTGAGCACGTGCAGCTCAATGACGGGATGTATAAAATCGCCCACATCCAGGCCCCGACCACCGCGGCTTCTGCCACAGCAAGCATTCACCCGAGCGCGCGCAATGAGGACGGTGATCTTCTGTGGCATAACGGTATTCTAAAGGAATCTTTTGTAGAGCATATGCAAAAGGCCCTAGACTCTGATGAAGAGTGGGACACTGGTCTATTACATGACTGGATCCTAACTGGAAAGGAGTTGAGCAAGGTTGATGGAACCTTTGCTTGTGTAAGATGTAATAACTATGATATGAGAATATTTCGAAATGAAATTTCTCCCATGTTTTACGACGGGAACCTAAATATTAGTAGTACCAAGTTTGAGGGATCCCAATCCCTTCCACCTAATAAAATATTTGTTATGGACTTTAATAAACGTGATCTTTTAACAGTATCCACATTTACAACAAAAGAAAATCCATACTACTTTGGAGATGAATAAGTGATCCACATAGGAAGTAAATTTACTAAGAGCTCTTTAACTAACGTACAGGATGGAGATGTCCAACCTAATGCTGTTGATTTAAGAGTTGATAAGATATTTGATATCAAACAAGAAAGATTTTATATCAGTGATGATAAGAAACAACATAGAGGTAGCACAGAGAAGCTTCTCTCTAGAGAAGGCGAATGGTTTCTGCAACCAGGAGCTTATGAAGTTATCTTTGAAAACATTATTGATGTTGCAGAAGGTGAAGCTGGTTTTGTTATAACCAGATCTTCATTAAATAGAAACGGATTATATTTAACTACTGGTCTATATGACAGTGGGTATAATGGAGTTATGGCAGCGGTGTTACATGTGACTACAGCGCCAGCTGTTATAAAGAAAGGAACAAGACTTGGACAATTCTTATTGTTTAAGTCTGAAACACTATCAATGTATGATGGTGATTATGGGCTCAATAAAGAGCACGATAAAAAATACGATTAATAGGAGTATATTATGTTAGTCAATCCAATTGATTTTGTGAAAGGTGTTAAAGAAGGAACAGGTTATTCAGTTCCAGTTAACGCTTCAGCAGTTGAAGGATACCAAGGCAATCCATTTGTTATGACAAGTGCTGAAGGTAAAGATTCTCAACTTGATAGAACCACCTACGAACTACAAACTATGATAGATCCGGGTGACTTAGAAAAGAAAAGAGAAATTAACCACATGTATCCAGGAGTATATAAATTTACTAGTGATGTTTATTTAGATCTTCCTGAAGATATGGTTGCAACCTTAGTAGCTAATGAAAGAATGCAAGCTGGTGGTTGTAGTGTTATGGGAACATTCGCACCAGGATTTAAAGGATTAATCTCCGGTCAACTTAGAGTTGATGGTGGAGAATTCTTTTTCGAACCAGGTGAAGATGTAGCTGAACTACTAGTACAAAAAGTAGAGGGCTGATATGGAATTACAAGTACAAATTGCAGACCTACAAAAGAAGAAACTCTTTGTAGCTGCCCCAATGTATGGCGGTCAATGCGCGGGAATGTTTTGTAAATCCACCAATGATTTAAGTGCTTTGTTTAGAGCACATGGTATTGAATTAAAGTTTTACTACTTGTTCAATGAGAGCTTAGTTACTAGAGCAAGAAACTATTGTTGTGATGAATTCATGAGAAGTGATTGTACACATCTAATGTTTATTGACTCCGATATAGGCTTCAATGCACAGGATGTAATGTCTTTACTTGCATTATCCGATGGCCATCCAGAAGTAAATAACGGTGATCCGTTTGATGTTCTTTGTGGACCATATCCTAAGAAATGTATTTCTTGGGAAAAAGTAAAACAGGCTGTGGACATGGGTGTTGCAGACGAAGACGCTGAAGTTTTAAATAAATTTGTAGGTGACTATGTCTTTAATCCAGCTCCTGGCCAGAATCAAATTAAGTTAGATGAACCTGCTGAAGTGATGGAAGGTGGAACTGGCTTTATGTTGATTCGAAGAGAGACATTAGAAAAGTATAGAGATGCTTATCCACAACTAATGTACAAACCTGACCACGTAAGAACAGCTGAGTTCGATGGTTCTAGAGAAATCATGGCATACTTTGATGCTTTGATTGATGATAAGAGTATGCATATTGCATCTTCTTTAGAAGAATATTTTGAAGCTAATCCTAAAGCAACTAACGAAGAAGTTATCGAATTTGTAAAAGATAAAAGAATTAAAGTTGGTAAAGATAAGGATGGTAAACCATTAGAGTTTTCTAATAGATATCTTTCAGAAGATTATATGTTCTGTCAATGGGCTAGAAACATTGGATTGAGAATATGGTTATGTCCATGGATGCAATTACAGCATGTGGGGACTATGATCTTCGGTGGTAGTTTATCTGACTTAGCACAAATTGGAGCATCGGCAACAGCTGATGAATCTAAGCTGAAAAAGAAAAACGTGACTATGCCTTAGCAATAGGGTATAATTAATATTATTAATTGAGGAACTATATATTATGAAATTAAGTGAATACACAGTAAGTGTGCTGAAGAATTTTTCGAGCATTAATCCTTCGGTTTTATTTCAACCGGGACAGGTTATCAAAACCGTGTCTCCCCAAAAGACAGTCATGGCCTCAGCAGCTGTCGAAGAAAACTTTCCTGTAGAAGGTGCAGTATATGATCTGCCTAGATTCTTAGGTGTTCTTAGTTTATTCGAAGAACCGGATCTTATCTTCCATGATAACCTCGTAGAGGTTCGAGAAGGTAGAAAGGCAATTAATTATACGTTTGCTGATAAGCAAATGATTATTGCACCTCCTGAAAAGGATATCCAATTTCCAACTCCAGAAGTCGAATTAGACATTGCATGGAGTGAGTTCAATGGTGTTATGAGAGCATCATCTGTATTGGGTTTACCTGAGATTGCAGTAGAAGCTAAAGATGGTGAGATTAATCTTACCGCTCTGGATAGTAAAAATCCAACAGCTGATACTTATGGATCTGCTATAGGTGAATCTGCGGAAGAATATAGATTTGTATTTAGGGTAGAAAACCTTAAGCTTATGAATCTAGATTATAGGGTAGCTATATCTGATAAAGGTATTGCGAAGTTTAATTCGATTAATAGTAATGGTCCAGCAATGGAGTATTACATAGCTACTGAAGTTAATTCAACATTTATATCATGACAAGGGTGAGACATGCAAGACTTTTTATGGGTCGAGAAATATCGACCTAATCGTATCAGTGATACAATTCTACCTTTTGAATTAAAAAAGGTATTCCAAGAATTTGTTGATCAAGGTAATATACCAAATCTAATATTAGCAGGCGGACCTGGCGTTGGTAAGACGACAGTTGCTAAAGCTATGTTGGAAGAATTGAAATGTGATTACATTGTAATTAATGGATCCATGCATGGTAATATTGATACCTTGAGAAATGAAATCAATCAATTTGCTTCTAGTGTTAGTTTCCAAGGTGGACGAAAATATGTTATCCTTGATGAAGCTGATTACTTGAATGCTAATTCCACACAGCCAGCTTTGCGTAACTTCATGGAAGAGTTTTCCAAGAATTGTGGATTTATTTTAACTTGTAATTTTAAGAATAGAATCATATCTCCATTACATAGTAGATGTAGTGTTATTGATTTTACTATTGCAAAGAAAGAAAGTCCTAAGTTGGCCCAAGAGTTTTTTGAAAGAGTAAAGGATATACTTGAAAAAGAAAATATCCAGTATGAAGAAAATGTAGTAGCTGCATTCATTAGTAAACACTTTCCTGATTGGAGAAGAGTGTTAAATGAGTTGCAAAGATATTCTGCTACAGGAACTATTGATGCTGGGATCCTAGCTAACCTACAAGAGACTTCTATTAAAGAGTTAGTAAGTCATATGAAGACAAAGAACTTTACCGAGGTTAGGAAATGGTGTGCTAATAATATGGATAATGATATGAATGCTATCTTTAGAAAGATATATGATTCAAGTCATGATATTATGAAGCAACAATCTATACCGCAGTTGTGTTTAACATTAGCTGACTATCAATATAAAGCTGCCTTTGCTGCAGACCAGGAATTGAATTTAGTTGCATGCTTTGCAGAAGTGATGGTGCAGTGTGAGTTCAAATAATCCCTTTGCATACGTAAACAGTATCAACTTCAAGAAGTCTCATCTTATGTCTGATGAGCAAACCGAAGATGGATATAATTCGTTTATTGTTAACAGAGCTTTTAGTTATTTCCCCGATACTATCATTCAAGCGAATGAAGTTAATTTAAGATCCGATATGGATAACCGTATGAAGTATGATTATCTGTATTATGGAGTGCGCCCTAGAAAGAGATTTGCCAAGTGGCATAAGAAAGAAGACAACGAAACTCTCTCTATAATCATGGAATATTATAAATATAATCGTAACAAAGCTTTAGAATGTATGAAGATATTAACAATCGAGCAGATTGCTGAGCTGAAAAGAAAATTTTATAAGGGTGAATCGAAATGACATCAATAGATACTATGGTAGAAGTGACTCTCGCCAAAGACGATGACTTTCTCAAAGTTAGGGAAACACTAACGAGAATGGGCGTTGCATCTAGAAAAAACAATACACTATTCCAATCCTGTCACATATTGCACAAACAAGGTAAGTACTATATAGTACACTTTAAAGAATTATTTGGATTGGATGGCAAACCAACAGACTTTACAGAAGACGATCAAGGTAGACGTAATGCTATAACTAAGTTACTCCAAGACTGGGGCTTAGTAAAAATAGTCAACGAAGATAAGGTAAAGGATCCGGTTGCGTCAATAAACAAGATCAAAATAATCCCACATAGTCAAAAAGGTGAGTGGGAGCTTATTGCCAAATATAATATCGGTAAGAAAAAATAATTAAAAAAACCGTTGATTTTTTGGTATAAAGCCATATATAATATATAAATAATATTGTAACGCCGCATGGGGCGGGTTACACATGTAAACTTGCTAAACGAATAGGAGGAGACAATGACCTTACATGACGATATATTTGGACGCTTAAGTCCATTTTCAATCGGCTTCGATAGGATGCTAAATCAGATCGAAACCATGAGTGCACATCCTGCACCAAACTACCCCCCGTATAATATCATCCGAGAAGATGATGAGAACTACTTAATCGAACTAGCTGTTGCTGGATTTGGTAAGAAAGATATCTCTGTCGAAATGAAAGAGAACAATCTAATTATCAAAGGAGATAAAGAGAAAGAAGATAGAGATAAGATCCATAGTGGATTATCTGCTAGAAGCTTTTCTAGATCTTTTATTCTAGCTCCAGATGTTATAGTTAAGCGAGTAGACTTAATAGACGGGATCTTAACGGTTAAACTTGAAAAGTATATACCTGAAGAGAAGAAACCCAAGTCTATTGAGATCGGGAAAGACGTATCAATTAAGTCATTTCTTGCTGAATAATAGCAATTTGAAAGGGGGGCTTAACGTCCCCTTTTCATAAATATTATCAGGAGATAATTATGGCTATAATAAATCACATATTACAATCAGAGATGCAGGGCATCCACACTAGTGAAGGTTTATCAGGATCTATAACTGAATCAAATGTTACTAGTGCTGAGACTGAAGCTGCCGGCGCTATAAGTGGTTGGGGATCGATACCTATGATGGTACAACACCAACTATGTATTATAGCACATTTTGGCACATTAGCATCAGGCGAAATTTCAGCGGCGAACTCCGGGGATTGGACAGCATTAAGATCTGCACTATCAGGAAATTCATCCGTTAGCGCTGATATTAAAGAATACGTAAACCTAAGAATGGGTCTTATCGTAGGCTCTGAATTTGATCTAGACGCAGAACACAATTAAAAACAAGTTGCCTTTAATGCGCATTTGTTATATAATAGATATATTATGTTATGGAATCGTGAATGAAGTTTTATACGAATGTACAGCTAAGAGGCTCTAAGCTTTTAATAAGAGGCTACGAAGATGGCGAGAGGTTTTCTTACCTTGAACCTTGTAGACCTTATTTATTCTCCGGTCCTGTAAAAACACCTACCGACTATACCACACTCGATGGTAAATACGTAATGAGAAGGGATTTCGATAATCCACATTACGCTCAAAAATATATACAAGAAAATAAAGATATAGCTGGACGTCAAGTCTATGGCCTGAATATGTTTGCCTATACTTGGATCAATGATAACTATAAAGGTGAAGTTAAATATGATCCTGAATTAGTAAGAGTAGTTAATATTGATATTGAGGTTGCAGCTGATGAAGGGTTTCCTGAAGTAAGTAAAGCTGAGAAACCTATTAATGCTATTGGCTTTGAATTTAGAGGTCAATATGTTGTATTAGGATGTGAAGCGTATACACCTAAAAGAAAAGATGTAAAATATATTCATTGTGAAAATGAAGCTAATCTCTTAATGAGATTTTTAGATTGTATTAAAGCAATCGACCCAGATGTATATACTGGTTGGAATATTGAGTTCTTTGATATTCCATATTTAATTAATAGAATAACAAAAGTTCTTGGTGATGACTTTGCTAAGAAACTTTCTCCCTTTGAACAATTAAGGGAAAGACAAGTTACAATGAGAGGTCGTGTAGAAACGGTATATGATCCTTTAGGTGTTGCTGTATTAGATTATCTTGCTTTATATAAAAAGTTTACTTTCCAAATGAGAGATAGCTATAGTTTAGATAATATTTCTAATATAGAATTAGGTGAAAAGAAATTAGATTATTCGGATCTTGATTCTTTATTTGATCTTTATAAAGTAGATTATGAAAAGTTTATTGATTATAATATTAAAGACGTAGAACTTGTAACTAAATTAGAACAGAAGATGGGTTTAATTGAACAGGTCTATGCAATTGCTTATGATGCTAAAGTTAATTATCAAGATTGCTTTACTTCGTTAAGAATGTGGGATCTAATTATCCACAACCATTTATTAGATAAGAATATTGTGGTACCTCAATTAAAGGTTGGCCATAAAGAAAATAAAATTGAAGGTGCTTATGTAAAAGAACCTCAAGTAGGATTACATGATTGGATTGTTTCGTTTGACTTGAATAGTCTATATCCACATTTGATCCAACAGTATAATATTTCTCCAGAAACCTGGGAAGGTAAAATTGGTGAGACGCCTAGTATAGAAAAAATAATAGGTGGCGCGTTTGATCATCATAAAGAAAAATTAGAAGAAGAGAATATGGTAGTTGCTGCATCTGGTGATGTATATACAAAAGACTATCAAGGGTTCTTACCTTATCTAATGAATAAGATGTATAATGATAGAGTTGTCTGGAAGAAGAGAATGATTAAAGCACAACAACAATATCAAAAAGAACCTACTAAAGAATTAGAAAATGAAATCTCCAGATGTAAGAACATGCAGATGGCTAAAAAGATTCAATTGAATAGTGTTTATGGTGCTTTAGGTAATCAGTATTTTAGATGGTTTGATCCAAAATATGCTGAGAGTATTACTAAAGGCGGACAGTTGTCTATCCGATGGATTGAGATGACTGTTAATAATTTTTTAAATAAAACTTTGGAGACAGAAAATGAAGACTATGTTGTGGCGATCGATACGGATTCGATATATGTTAATCTTGCACAGCTTGTACATAAGGTCTTTCCGAATGGCGCAGAGGCTACACAGATCACCGAATTCTTGGATAAGTCCTGTACTGAGATATTGGAACCCGAAATTGAAAAGAGCTATAGAATACTTGCGTCGTATGTAAATGCTGACGAGAATAAGATGTTTATGAAGCGGGAAGTTATTGCCGATAAGGGTGTATGGACTGCTAAGAAGAGATACATCTTAAATCTTAGAGATGAAGAAGGTGTTAGATATAAGAAACCTAAATTAAAGGTTATGGGTTTAGAAAGTGTTAGATCTTCTACACCTGGAATTATAAGAACATATATTGAAGAAGCTTTTAGATTAATTATGACTAAGGGTGAAGATGCAGTTATACAATACTTAGAAGATAAGAGAAATGAATTTAAGACATTACCTTTTGATCAGATTGCATTCCCACGTGGCTGTAAAGGATTGAATAAATATTTAGATCCATCTTCTATATATAAGAAAGGGACACCTATCCATGTTAGAGGTGCTTTGATGTTTAACCATTATTTGGCAGACCTAAATATAACTAGACATCAACCTGTAATGGAAGGTGATAAAGTAAAATTTTGTTATCTTAAACTTCCTAATCCATTAAGAGAAAATGTAGTTGCGACAACAGGCGTATTGCCAACTGAGATGGGACTAGATAAGTATTTGGATTATGATTTACAATTTGATAAATCATTTGTAGAACCTATTAAAGCGGTATTCGATGCAATAGGTTGGGAAGTAGAAAAGAGACAAACTTTGGAGGATTTTTTCAATGGCTAAAATAGACGATTTCTCTTTTGACTTTGGTTTCTCAGCTATGGATGCTGATGAGCTTGAAGTTGTACAGAGTGCGAAAGCAGAAAGCAAAGCAGTAGAAGCTACTGCATCAGACCTAGAAGAAAGGTTTGCAAAATTATATTCAATGATACAACCATTATTGAATAACTTAAAAGCTAATCCTGAAAAGGATTATATCTATTGGCCACAAAGACTCGACAAGATTGAAGAGTTTAGTGACGCTATAGATAAAGTATACATGAACAAATAAGTTGACTTCATGGATACAATGTTATATAATATATTATATTGGAGTTTGTTATGAGTGATTTTTTTAGAAATTTAGTTGAGGACATTAAAGATGAGGATACAGTCATCGCTGCTGACGGAACTGGTTCAGCTGAGTTTACTGGTACTATTGACACCGGTTCTTATATTCTTAATGCTGCTTTATCTGGCAGTATATACGGTGGTGTTCCTAACAATAAAGTTACAGCGTTCGCTGGTGAGAGTGCTACAGGTAAAACGTTTTTCGTCTTGGGTATTATCCAAAATTTCCTAAGAGAGAATCCTGATGCTGGTGTAGTATATTATGATACAGAAGCAGCTGTAACAAAAGATATGATGGAAGCTCGAGGTATTGATACCGAGAGAGTTATTTTGGCAGAGCCAGATACCATTCAATCTTTTAGAACGCATGCATTAAAAGTAATTGATACTTATTCTAAACAACCAAGAGATCGTAGACCACCTATGATGTTTTGTTTAGATTCATTAGGTCTTTTATCTACTACTAAAGAGATGGAAGATACACATGCAGGTGCCGAAACCAGAGACATGACTAAGGCACAATTAATTAAAGCAACATTTAGAGTATTAACATTAAAATTAGCTAAAGCTAAAATACCAATGTTAGTTACTAATCATGTTTATACAATGGTAGGACAATATATTCCTTTAAAGGAAATTGGTGGTGGATCCGGCCTTAAATATGCAGCATCAACTATTATGATGTTGACTAAGAAGAAAGACAAAGAAGGGACAGACGTTGTCGGTGGTATAATCAATGCGACCACATACAAATCCAGATTGTCACGTGAGAATAAAAAGGTTGGAGTCAAACTATCATTTGAGAAAGGCTTAGATAGATATTTTGGTCTATTAGACTTAGCAGAAAAATATAAGATTATTAAAAAGGTTGCTACCAGATTCGAGATGCCAGATGGAACAAAGCTATATGCAAAATCCATTTATGAAAATCCAACAAAATATTTCACACCTGAATTATTAGATCTGATCGACAAAGCTGCTCAAAAAGAATTTATGTATGGAGTAGAAGATGAAGGATTTATTCCCGATTCCGATGTTGACGGAGACGATCAAGCCCAAGACTGATATCTTTTATCAGATATCTCAACAGAGAAAACTTAGAGGCCCGGACAAAAACAATTATACTTCCTATTATGATAGAGATGCCATGGTAGGCATCGACGGATGGGAAGAGCTGGGAGAAACAATTCATGGTCATTGCAAATCATATTGTAGTTCTGTTGGCATTAAAAAAAGTAATTTAAGACTTATTGCATGGTGGAATGTATATGGATATGGGAATCATCATTGTTGGCATGCTCATCCTAGCGCATTGCTTTCAGGTACCTTTTATGTTAATGTTCCTGATAAATCACGTCCAATCGAATTTAAAAGTCCTATTGAAAGTTTAATTCAATCATGGCACTATAAAGCATTCGATCATACAAGGTGGGAACAAGGCGTTGAGCTATATCCCAAAACAAACGACTTACTAGTTTGGCCAAGCTGGCTAGAACATATGGTCCCGGAAATTAAATCGGATCCAGATGAACGTTGCACTATCAGTTTCAATATATTATAATAGGTTATGGAAAAAAATATACTACAACATTTAATATTTAATGATGCATATGCTAGAAAGGCATTACCATTTTTAAAAGAAGAATATTTTTCAGATATAGTTGAAAGAAAATTATATAATATAATTGATAAGTATTTTACAGAATTTAATTCTTGTGCAACTAAATCCGCTTTACTAGTAGAGTTAGATAAGGTAAGTGATATATCTGATGATCAAGCAGGCGAAGCAAATAATCTTATTGTATCATTCCATGAACCAGAAGAATCTGAGAATGAATGGATCCTAGATAGAACAGAAAAGTTCTGTCAAGATAAAGCTATCTATAATGCTATCATGGATAGTATCCAAATTATAGATGGTAAGAGTCAAGAAACCGAACACGCAATACCAGAAAAATTATCTGAAGCTTTAGCTGTATCATTTGACAATCATATAGGACATGATTGGGCAGAAGATGCTGAAGCCAGATTTGATTTTTATAAAATGAAAGAGGAAAAGATTCCTTTTGATTTAGATTATTTCAATAAAGTTACTAAAGGTGGTTTAAGTAAGAAAACATTAAACATATGTCTTGCTGGAACAGGTGTTGGTAAATCTTTATTCATGTGTCATTGCTCCGCAGCTAATATATTACAAGGATATAATGTTTTATATATTACAATGGAGATGGCTGAAGAAAAGATTGCTGAGAGAATAGATGCTAACTTATTGAACACTACAATAGATGAATTAAAGATGTTGCCTAAAGATGCTTTTGAAAAGAAAATGGGAAGAGCATCAACTAAAGCAAGTGGTAGATTAATTATTAAAGAATATCCTACTGCTAGTGCACACACAGGACACTTTAGACATCTATTAAATGAATTAAGATTAAAGAAACAATTTAAACCTGATATCATATACATTGATTATTTAAATATATGTAGCTCTAGTAGAATGAAAGGAGCAGCAGTAAATAGTTATACGTATGTAAAAGCTATAGCAGAGGAATTAAGAGGCCTAGCTGTAGAGTTTAATGTACCTATTGTTAGTGCTACACAAACTACAAGACAAGGATATACATCAAGTGATATTGGGTTAGAAGATACATCAGAAAGTTTTGGATTACCAGCTACTGCTGACTTTATGTGGGCAATTATATCCACAGAAGAATTAGAAGATCTAGCACAGCTATTAGTTAAGCAATTAAAGAATAGATATTCGGATCCTAATTTTAATAGAAGGTTTGTTGTAGGTGTTGATAGATCTAAAATGAAATTATATGATGTTGAGCAAACAGCTCAAGAAGATATAATTGAAGACACACCAGTCTTCGATCAAAGTTCTGCAGGGGACATGCAGAAGAAATTTAATGAATTTATATAGGGGATAATATGCCATATATTGAAAAGGCAGGAGTTGATACAATTCAAGATCAACTAGACCAATGGAAAGGAGTCATGCATGATCCAATGATTGATGGCTTTAATGGTTTTTACTGTAAACAAAAAATTATGAAGGTAATGTGGGCGGCAAAAGCTGCTCTAGAAGGAGCGCCAACCTATCACGGCGAAGAGGATTGGATAGCCGAACAAAAAGTGTCTTAAAGACTTTCTCATGGAGAGCTATTGCAACCCTGACAACAGGGATAATCGGATATGTCTTAACAGGCAGTCTAGAAATTGCTGGAGGGATCATGGCAGCAGACTTTTTTATTAAATTACTTTTATATTATTTACACGAAAGGATGTGGATTAAATTATGAACGCAAGATTAAGTCCAACGGACTACATAGAATTTGAACGTAGAAGAGATATTCTTAAATCAAAAGGATATTATTTAGAGCACAACGTAAAACTTGTGAATGGGTATTATAACATCGAAATTATTGGCAAACATGATGTCAAAGAATTGGATAGGTTAACAGAAGAATGAAAATATTAATATTAGGATATGGTTTTGTAGGTAAAGCTACTCACCGTCTTCTAACAAACATAGATGAATCATTAGATATATCAATACATGATCCAGCTTTAGAATATTCAGTTCCTAAAGCTAGTCAATTTGATTATGTTTTTATCTGTGTACCAACTGATGCTAAACCTGGTGACATGGGTGAATTAGATATCAGCATTTTAAAATCGGTGTATAACATGTTTGTGGGACAACAAGTTATTAGAAGCACAATCGGTCCCGACCACGTAGAACATTTTCCGGGAGCCATAGTCTTCCCAGAGTTCCTTAGAGAGAACCATTGGAAAGAGGATGTAGATGATGACTCAATTCCTTTAATTATAGGCTCGGAAGAAATTTCTACCAATTCTCTCAATCAATGGTTTGCTGAGCAAACCAACAAGAGTGTTAAAGTAGTAGATCCTGAAGAAGCGGCTATGATTAAAGTTGCCAGGAATGCTGCATTAGCAGTTAAAGTAGAATTTGCAAATATATTATATGATACATGCCAAGCATTGAAATTAGATTATAATAATATAAAAGATATATTAGTTGAGGATCCTAACATTGGTGGATCTCATTGGGATGTTCCAGGTCCTGATGGAAAAAGAGGATTCGGTGGTAAATGTTTACCTAAAGATACTATGCACTTTAATCAATTAAATTCTAGTGCTATGATATCAGTGCTACTGATGAATAATGGGAGACGAAGATAAAAATCTTAATATGCGGATTACCTGGTTCTGGCAAAACTACGCTAGCACGGGAATTAGCATATCATTTCTTATTACCTCATTATAATGCGGATACAATGAGAGAGTTCCATGACGATTGGGATTTCTCTCCATCTGGAAGATTATATCAAGCATTAAGAATGAGGAACACACCTTATGGTATTATGGACTTTGTAGCACCTACAGAAGAGTTGCGCAATGCATCTCACGCAGATTTCATAATCTTCATGGACACGAAGAGCAAAAGTAGATACGAGGATACAAACAAGATGTTTGAAAGGCCCGTTAACTATGATGTGAGGATATCAGAATGGATTGGAGTAGACCAACTACGCAACTCCTTGGAAGATTTCAACCCTGGCATTCAGGGCATACAGAGCTTTTTAAAAGAGCGCTTAGCAAAACTGGCCAAGTAGTAATATTATTAAGAAGATCCGACGGATCTGAAAATAACCCATACAACGCACATGATCGTGCTTTAATGATTATTGATGCTTTAGACAAAGCAGGTATAGATAGAGATACTTATACAATAATTGAGGTCCCTAATATCGTTAATATAACTTATGGTAGAGATGTAGGTTATAAAATCGAAAAAGAAGCCCTAGAACCTGAAATAGAGCGCATATCTGCGTCAAATATCAGAAAAACCGCAAAATAATCGAAGTTTTTTGAAGAAACCTGTTGCCTTAAAACTGGTTTTGTCATATAATTATATTATAGGAAATTAAATAAAGGTTATTGAATATGCAAGAATTACTAAATCACATCAAAGCGGCGAACGCCAAGACTAGAGCGTGGGTCGCTGCTGGTCCAAATAGAGGTGCAGGGCTTTATCCTGAAGATGAAGCTTATTGGGTAGAGAGAGGTATCTCTACTGTAGCTGAGCTCGAGAGAGAGAATCTTATTACTTTCATTCATGATGGTCATAAGGATGCTTATGGATTTAGAAATCGTGGATATGATTTTGATTCTATGTCTATGGCTGAGCTAGAGGCTGAGGCTGATAGAATCAGCGATGCTATTGAAGCTGAGAATAAGCGTATGGAAGAAATGTATGCATATAACACAGCTAAGTTTGAAAAGCTAGTTGCTAAGTATGAAGCAATGGCTGGTTCTAGAAAATCAGCGATTCGTTGGATCCTTCAAGCTGAAGGTCTTGAAAATGAATGGGATACAGGTTACATCTGCTATAGCTTAGGTTTACCTTATTCTATGCAGGATGAGTTTAAAGGTTTTTGTAAATTAGCGTCATAAAGGGGTTGCCTTTTTTCGCGGTTTGCGGGTATAATAATTAAATAGGAGATTAGGAAAATTATGTTTAAAAGAAGTTATCCAAAAAAATTCCAGGACAAATTAGTTTGCTCTGGTCGTAGTTATTCTCGATGGGGATTAACTGGTACGTTTAATACAACTGCTGATGTTAAAGATCCGGAAGGGTTCTTTGGTTCGCATGATTGGTATATCGATGAAAATGATATCGTAAGATGGAAATCAAACGATAGAGTTCCTTTCGGCGATGTCTTATTAGACTTCTGTGAAGCTCTAATGATAACGCCAAAACAGCTTAAAGCTTCAAACGATGAACGTGAAACTGAGACTGATAAGTTTTGGGAAAACTTTTATGGTGAGAAGAATGCAAAAGCTTCCATGGAACAGGTGTCATAATGGAAGCATTTGTTTATGACAACGAGCGTAGCGTGTATGATAATTTCTTAACATGGTACGATATGAATTGCAGAGAAAGGAGAATTTTTAACGAGGAAACTTATGAGCTTAATGAGGCGAAGGAAGTCTTCCGAAAATTTACAGGTAGAACTGTAGGGAGTATTAATGATTAATTATTCACAAGTGAGAGACGCTGTAGAAGCGGTTTTAGAAAATCGTGAAGGGTTCGCTAATCCGAAATTATTCGATACAGCGGTTAGAGAGTTAACTGGAATGTTTTGTGGATTTGCACATGAGACTAGTTTAGAAAGTGATGAAGTCGAAGCTTTTTTAAGACTTGTAGAATTTCATGAAATGACTCCATTTATTAATGATGGTAAATTACACAATATTATGGATCATATTGATAATCAAATTATCTCACATCCATTATATTATCTTTCTGAATTTGCATTAATGCATTACAGACCAGGAAAAGTTCAAGCTGGACCAGGTGAATTCTTTTTATGCTTCTATGATGCAACATCTGAATTTGGAGTAGACAATCATATCGGTTATGATGTCGCAGTAGGTGGAAATAGATTAGAGCTTAAGAAATTAGGATCCAATTTTACTACTCCAGAGATATTTGATAAGTATGCAGCTTCAAAGGAAGTAGACGAATTAATGGTTGTTAAGCCAGTATCAGAAGCTAAGACACCAAAATTTAGATCCAAGTATGTAACTATTGATGTTAATAATTGGAGAGAAGCTTATTATCATAAGCAACAATCGGATGGACTTCTCAATTTGAGATTAGTTCATGCATAGATATCCAATAGACTTTACAAGTTCTAATAACTTTATCCATATATTTAAGGATAGATTATCTCCGGCTAAGTGCGAGGAGATAATTTCTTTTATGGAATCAAAGAAAGAAAATTGGATTGATAATGATGATCCTGGCAGAAAGGATTGGAATATTTTTTTAGAAGAATATGCTAGTGGAGAACAACTTCTAGAATATATTAAACTCGATTTAAAAGAATGCTATAAAGAACTTCAAGAGCTTTATGAAATAGGTGGAGCATTTGAGATTAATATGGATAAAGCCGTCAAGATACAAAAAGCAGTACCTGGTGGCGGCTTTACACAATGGCATACAGAACAAGGTAATAGTCCATCAACATCTAAACGATTTATGGTATGGATGTATTATTTAAATGATTGTGATTCCGGGTATACAGAATTTAAATTTACTGGTGATAGGACGAAACCAGAACAAGGTAAATTGGTATTATGGCCAGCTGCATATACACATATGCACAGAGCTGCGCCTGACTTAAAAGAGGATAAATACATATTAACAGGCTGGTTTTCTGCTAGCGAGAAAAGAGTAACGAATAATGAGCATTAATATAGGTAAAAACACGCATTTAAAGCGCATATACGCGCGTATAACGCGTTTTGTTATGCACGGTGGTAGATAGAGATGGCTTATAACTTTTTCCCTAAAACAACGCAGGAAATAGACACTGGTTTAGCGGGATCATCATTTAGTGCTGATAGAATTGATGACTGTAAAAGAGTGTTTGAATATTGTAAAGATAAGTTCCCAAAAATAGAAACACCTATTAATATTGATAAAGATATACCTTCAAAAATTAATGTTACTAGATTGATTCAAGACAAATTTTCATTAGATGAAATGAAAAGAAACGAAGGTGTTCAAATTGGAATAAAGTGGGGAATGGGATCTTCTGGTAATAGAGGTGCTAATAATAGAGGTCTTCAATTTGAGAAAGATTTTTCTGATGCACTGCAGGATTGGTATGAAGGTTCAGGTGATGTTGATTCTACTATGTTAGAAGCGATTGAAGAAATAGATAAAAAATATGGGCCATTAGGACCAACTATTGAATACAATGCTAATCAATCTACAATGGGTAAGCATCAAACTATAAAGAATATAGAAGGCAAATCAGTTGTGCTGGATATGGGTTCAGCTAATACTAAAAGACCTTTAACTTATGGAACAAGATGGTATATTAAAAATCCTGGTAGTAGTAAAAACATAGGACCTGTTGTTGGTGACTTAGCAATATACTCTAGAAAATTACAAGAGATGGTATATTTAAGTTTGAAAGTAGATAGGACAACAACATTCTTTAACGTAGGTCTTAAATCATATATGCCTACTAAGGACATACAAAACTGGACATTACCAACTAGTGGATTTAGATTATTAGATTTATTTGGTATTGATCCAGAAGGGTTCTTTGATATATTTAATGCTGGAACAGAATATAATGTAGATGAAGTAACACAAAAGCCTTTAAAGAAAGGTCAAAGTGATTGGGCAGGAGTTACAGCAAATGGAAAAACTGGAGCTGATTTAAAACATTTATTACAGACAGGCATAGGACATGGTTATTATGTTGTTCATGGTTATGGAGCTACTATTGATACCTATGAAATAGATGAGAGCTATATGAGAAGTGCATCTACAATAACAGGAACTCCAACAATCTATTATGGTGGTAAGACAGGAACAGGTAAAAGAATAGATATAGAAATGCAATCGAGCAAATACAAATTTAAAATAAATATTAGGGACACACAAGGTACGGATGGTTATCCAACTAGGATGATGTGCGACTTTACAAAGAAATGAAAAATTATACACAATACTTAGCAGAAGCTCAAAATACACACATGGAGCATTTAGAAGACATCGTCTTTGATGGTGGAGTTGATGGTGCTCGTCAAGCTTTAACATTTCTACAGTCAATGAGAAATTCATTGTCTGGTTGGTCAAAAAGAAAAATTAATGCGACAATTAAGTGGGATGGAGCTCCAGCAATATTTGTTGGTAATGATCCTAGCGATGGAAAATTCTTTGTTGCTAAAAAAGGAATCTTTAATAAGAATCCAAAAGTTTATAAAACGGATGCTGAAATTGATGCAGATACGTCTGGAGATCTTTCAGTTAAATTAAAAGCAGCCCTTAAACATTTAAGAGGCTTACGAATAGATGGAGTAATACAAGGTGATTTCTTATATACAGCGAATGATCTCAAAACGGCAACTGTCGATGGTATCAAATACGTTACTTTTCATCCTAATACTATCGTTTATGCTGTCCCCTATGATAGTGCTCTTGGTAAAAAAATCAGACGCTCCACCATGGGTGTTGTGTGGCACACTAGGTACTCAGGCCGTACCTTCGAATCCATGTCTGCTAGTTATGGAGTCAACGTTAAGAAATTAGGGAACATAAACAATGTATGGATGGCTGATGCAGATTACGATGATGTGTCTGGAAGTGCTTTAATGACTGATTCTGAAACAAAAGCAGTGACTAAAGCAATGTCCAATGCAGGTAAAGTGTTTAGAAAAGTTAATGCCAGAAGCTTAAATCAAATAGCATCTAATGCGATGTTAAATCAGCTAATCAAACAATATCAAAATAGTATGATTAGAGGCAGCGGATTAATGATTAAGAATCCTACTGCGCATGCTAAAGGTTTAGTTAATTATTTACTAGCTTGGGAAAAGAAAGAGTTAGCTAAAAGAAAAACAGAGAGAGG